>ERZ1047472.8-NODE-8-length-269586-cov-14.682660_pt1 | contig 269586 bp, 250 predicted proteins | sample MGYA00383095_ERZ1047472 | MGnify/ENA primary metagenome ERZ1047472 (study PRJEB29581, sample SAMEA5548365) | metagenome | biome: marine; feature: coastal; material: water | depth 1 m | study: Short-term variability in the microbial, nano- and picoplankton dynamics... | reverse complement strand
ATTGGCACAGGAGAATCTAAAATTGTTCTTGGCTTGTTTCTAGAACCAGTTACAACAACTTCATCTAATGCATTGTCTTCATTAACAACAATGGTTAGATAAGAAGACTCAGTTACTTTTACGTTTTTTGTTTCAAACCCCATAGATGAAACCATCAAAGTCATCGGTAAACTTTCTACTGAAATAGAAAATTCTCCATTTTTATCAGAAATAACTCCATTTGAAGTGTTTCCCTTCTCTACGACATTCATGTATGGCAATCCTTCGCCAGATGAATCTGTTACTTTACCTTTAATTGTTTGAGCCATTAAACCTAATGGTAGCATAAACATAAAAGCAATTGTACAAAATTTTAATAGATACTTTTGTTTCATAAATAAATTATTAGTTAATAAATGTTTTTAGCCTCTTTGCTTTTATAGCATAAGAGTTCATGTATATAAGTGCTAAATATATAAAATATACTCTTAAAATTTATTTTTTTTTAAAAAAAATCATAAAAAATCAATATATCTCTAATATTTAGAGCTTAATGTTTAATTTAGTGTAGTAAAATGAGCCGTTTGTTCCCATTTGTGTAGCGTCCCACAAACCACCACTATCAGTAAAACTATTTTGTTCTGTAGGATAGATGTTAAACAAATTATTTACACCTAATTGAGCGTTAATTTTCGTATTTAATTGATAACTAACGTGTAAATCTGTTGTAATCTTTGGTTGATAGATATCTGTTGCAGCTTCTAATCTTTCTTGTTCAGAGTTATTAAAATTAGAAAGATCTTGACTTAATTGCCAATCGATTAATTTTATTTCACTAAATCTTGTGAAGTTTATAGAAGATTTGAATTTTTTGAAATCATAATTTAAACCAACGTTAAATTTGCTGTTTGGTGCTGATGCTAAAAGAAATTGTTGCTCTCTTTTTCCAAAAAAAGTTTCTTTATCTAACATTTTGTTCTTTATTTCTGTAATATTCATGTGGTTAATATTTCCAGAAAAATCAAACGAAAAAGTACCTATACCAATTTTATTTTGCCAGTGTAAAAGGAAATCAATTCCTGTTGTTTTTGTGTTTACTCCATTGGCAAAAAACTGTACATTATCTATCCCAAATTCAAGTATTGATGCATCAAAATTACCACTTAAAATAATTCGATCCTCAATGTAAACAATATATGTATCTAAAGAAGCTTTAAAGTTATTACCTATTCTCGATGTAAAACCCAAACTAAAATTTTTAGCAACTTCTTCTTTCAATTTGTCAATATTAAATATTCTCGCAATTGAACTATTATTTGCCACCAATAAGGATTCTGTAGGTACATCACCAATAAAATTAGTAAAAGTTAAATTGTAATATTTTTGAGCCAATGAAGGAGCTCTAAAGCCCGTGCTAAAAGAACTTCTAATATTAATATTCTTACTCATTTTATACCTTGAAGCTATTTTAAAATTTAGTGTATTTCCAAAATCACTATAATATTCATATCGCAAAGCTGTGCCTAACATAAAGTTTTTTGAGAAATCTATTTCAGTATCGGCATAAATACTAAAATTAGATCTATTTCTATCTACTTCATTTTCTCTTGAATAACCAGGAAAACCTTGAGATCCTCCTGGTCTAATAATGCCATTATATACTGTGTAATCCGATAAAGGGGTTTGTGAGGTTATCACATCTTCATTAATATCGTAAGCTGCATAAGACGCTTCTTCACCTGCAAAAATTTTATATTTATCTAATCTGTATTCTAATCCTAGTGCAATATTAAATCCGGAAGAATTCGTCTTAAAATACCTAGAAAAGTCAATACTTGTTGTATTTTGAATTAATTGATGACCACCAGCATCAAACTCTGCCGGCGATTTTTTTTCTAAGGTAGCGTTTACTGTATTTTTTATAAAATAGTGAAAGTTATTTCTGCCAAAAGTATTGTTAAGATCTACATTCCATTCTTTAAAAATGGTAACCATTCCCAGCGATAACGAATTGTCTAATATATTTGAGGTAATTAAAGGATTAAATCCATTCGGATAAATGCTTAGGACATTTCTTTCACTATTTGCTTTTCTTGTAAAAGCATATGCTTCTGTGTTTTTGTAATTTAGACCTCCATTTAAATATAACTTCGTGTTCTCATATATAGGTATTTCAGAATTTAAAAATAAACTCACGTTTTTGACGGCAGCTTGACCATATTTTTCTCTTGCAAGTGTTCCAGGTCTAATTGTATTGTCTGTTGATAAGGCTTCTGTAGAAAAATTAATAAAACCTCCTTTATTTATTTTTGTTCCATAATTTAAACCTAATTTATAAGTAAAACCATCTACTTTACTTGGGGAAATACTTTTACTATTTGCATTATGAAAACCCAAAGTAGAATTTACATTTATTTCATTGTCATTATCCTTTAGAATAATATTTAAGACACCGGCAATGGCATCCGAACCATATTGTGCAGAGGCCCCATCTTTTAATAATTCTATTCTTTTTATCGCAGAAATAGGAATTGCGTTTAAATCTGTTCCAGAATTCCCTCGTCCTCTAGTACCATATAAATTTATTAAAGATGCTTGATGTCTTCTTTTACCATTGATTAAAACGAGCGTTTGATCTGGTCCTAAACCTCTAATTGTAGCAGGATCTATATGATCTGCTCCATCTGCTCCCGATTGTTTTGTGGCATTAAAAGATGGTATTGCGTATTGCAAAAATTGATTTATTTCTATTTGACTACTTTTAGATGAACTTTTTTCTACATCAATAAAATCAATTGCGACTGGAGTGTCACTTGCAATTCTATTTCTATTTCGAGAACCTACAATCTGAACTTCTTCCAATTCCTGCCCCGATAATAAAACAATGACATTAAATATATTTGGTGTAAGTTTTACCGTTTTAGATTTGTGTCCTATAAAGCCAAAGGTGATATTGCTATTGTCATAAATCTCAAACTCAAAACTTCCATCTTTTTTTGTAGTTGTTCCTGCTAAAGATTTATCTTCTTGTAAAGTAGCACCAATAAGTGGAGTATTATCTGAACTTAAAACAACGCCTCTGGCAAAAAATCTATTTTTTTTATTAATGCTATCATTAGTATTCCGTTTGATGGTATTATTATTTAAAAAATAGTTTTTTTTGTAGGTGCTTTCTTTCGGATAAATAACATAATAGTTGTTGCCTAAGTCATCAAAAAGGAATGGTGTGAGTTTTTCTAATAATGAAATAGATTCTTTTAACGATAAGTCTATAAAACCTTCTTCCTGAATTTCTAGGTTATTGAGTAGATTAGGGTTGTAGGTAAAGAGTATTTTGTACTCATTACTAATTTTATCGAGCAGTTTTTCTAGAGAAATTGTATTCTTTGGATGTTGTTGAGCAATCGTTTTTTGATTTGTAAAAGTTATAAAAATATATAATATAAGTTTTATGAATATTAACTTTTTAAACATCTACGGATTATCAATTTATAACTACTTCTTACTAATAAATAATTTTTTATCTTTTTTAGTTATTACTACATCAACAGATTTTTCAATGGCTTTTATACAAATATCAATATTCGTGATCGGAACTGCGCCAGTGATAAGTGTTTTTTTACTCTTATCATCTTGAAAAACTATAGAATAACCATAAGATCTTTCAATTTTTTCCATTGCTTTTTCCAAAGATAGGTTTTCAAAAAGTAAAGAGCCATCTTTCCATGATGTTTTTGAAGTCGGATTAAAAATATTAGTCTCTTCTAATATTTTATTTTTATCCGCAGAATAAGAAATGTAATTGCCCGGGATCATTTTTTTATCATCACCATTTTTCAATTTTAACCAAATATTTCCTTCCTCTAAAAACACATCTGTTTTTTCCTCTGTTGTATTTACATTAAAAGAGGTTCCATAAACTTCTACAGACAAATCGTTTGTTAAAACCCAGAATTTTGCATTTGATACTATTTTTTTATCAACCTGAAAGAAAGCCTCACCAGTTAGCCAAACCTTTCTACTGTCATCTTTGTAATAGGATAGAGTAGAGTTTGAATTTAATGTGACATCACTGCCATCTTGTAGTTTTATATTTAAAATTTCACCGTAATTAGTTTTGTGAGTTACCATGGGAGTGTTATCCATAAAATAATAACCAAGTGTAATCAGAAAAAGCAGAGAAGCCGCTATGTTGAGAGGTTTAAAATTTCTTATGAATTTTTTTGGAGCCCTTTTTTTAGCTTTAATTTTACTTTCTAGTTTTTTCCACTCGAGAGTAACTTTTTCATTATCAACAAATTTTTTATCAAAATAAATCCCTATAACAAGATCTTTGGCCTTTTTTACTATTTCTTTTCTATCAGCATTCTTTGCAATCCAAAAGTCCCAAAAATTGATATCTGTAGCATTTTTTTGGAGTGCCCAGTTTTTAAAAGAAGCATCATCTAAAAAATCATTTATGGTATTATATTCTTTCTTAATCATTTCAATTATATGTCAATGTACTTAGATAAGGCTATTTTTCTTTTTTTATACCCTTATTTTCCAAAAATTTATTGAAATAATTTTATAATAGAAATTTCTTCTTTTAAACCTTTAATTGCTTTGTGAAGATTGTTTACAACACTTTGGTAATTAATACCCATAATTTCTGATATCTCTTTAGCTTTAAGTCCACTGTAATACTTTAAATAGATTGCTTCTTTTTGTCTTTTTGGTAATTTATTTAATAGTTTAGAGATGTTTTTATGTTTAAATCTTTCTGTTTCCTCATTGGTGATTAACTCTTCTGCTGTAAACTGAATATCTACAATGGTTTGTGTCGAAAAATCTGTATGTTTCAGTTTTTCGTTTTTCTTCATCACTTTCAATAAAAAACGTTTATATGAGGTAAATAGGTAAGGAGCAATGGTTTCTAAATCGCTTAAATTTTCTCTGTGTTCATATATGTAGAGAAAGAAATCTTGCAGCGTGTCTTCAGTTAAAGAAACGTTTTTAGATATTTTTAAACCATAACTGTGTAATTGCGAATAATAACTTTCAAAAAGCACAGAAAAGGCATTTAAATCGCCTTCTTTCAGCGATTTCCAAATAAATTTATCTGTTAATTTTTCCATAAATAATCTTAATTTACGTTAAAATATTATTCTAAAGTAAATAAAAATGATCAATCTATGCTTTCTTTATTGATTTAATTCACTTTTTGTGAAAGTTAATCTATATTTGCAACCGCAAAATTTATTCAAATGAAAGCTGGAATTGTAGGATTACCAAACGTAGGAAAATCAACTTTATTTAACTGTTTATCCAACGCAAAAGCGCAAAGTGCAAACTTTCCTTTTTGTACGATAGAGCCAAACTTAGGAGTCGTAAATGTACCAGATATACGTTTACAGAAGTTAGAAGAATTAGTGAATCCAGAAAAAGTTATACCAGCAACAGTAGAGATTGTAGATATTGCTGGTCTTGTAAAAGGAGCTAGCAAAGGTGAGGGGTTAGGTAATCAGTTTTTAGCAAATATTAGAGAAACGGACGCACTTTTGCATGTAATTCGTTGTTTTGATAATGATAATATTATTCATGTAGACGCATCTATAGATCCTGTTAGAGATAAAGAAACAATTGATTTTGAACTTCAGTTGAAAGACTTAGAAACAGTTGAAAAACGGTTAGAGCGCGTTAAAAGAACTGCAAAGACAGGTAATAAAGAAGCGCAAGCAGAATTGGTTGTACTTTTAAAAATCAAGGAAACCTTATTAAAAGGAAGTTCAGTAAGAACATTAGATTTTTCAGAAAAAGAAATGGAATTTGTACAGGTTTTACAGTTTATAACATTAAAGCCAGTGCTTTATGTTTGTAATGTTGATGAGGGTTCTGCAGTTTCTGGAAATGAGTATGTAGCACAAATTAGAGAAGCTGTTAAAGATGAGAATGCTGAGGTAATTGTTTTGGCCGTAGGAACAGAGGCAGATATCACAGAATTGGATGATTATGAAGAAAGACAAATGTTTTTAGCAGATATGGGGTTAGAGGAAGCAGGTGTGGCTAGATTGGTTCGTTCTGCATATAAATTATTAAACTTACAAACGTATTTTACAGCAGGTGTAAAAGAAGTTAGAGCCTGGACAATTCCTATCGGAGCTACAGGTCCGCAAGCGGCAGGGGTAATTCATACAGATTTTGAAAAAGGTTTTATTAGAGCGGAAACAATTTCTTATGAAGATTATGTAGCTTATGGTTCTGAAGCGAAAGTTAAGGAAGCTGGTAAAATGAGAGTAGAAGGCAAGGAATACATTGTTAAAGACGGGGATGTAATGCATTTTCGATTTAACGTGTAATTGTTTTGTTCTTTAAAAAGTATACAAAACCCAATGAGAAATCATTGGGTTTTTTATTTATCTTCATTAAATGTAAAAATTTTAGCACGATTTTATGATAAGTAATATCTAAATACATAAAAAAGCCTCATAAAGAGTGAGGCTAAAAACCAAATAGTTAAAATTTATTTGGTTGGTGTTTTATCCAAAGCCAATCTTGCTTTTCTGTTGGCAATTTCCCAAGCTGTATGAAAGATCAAACGTGTTCTTTTTGCTAATAAATCGTATTCGATTTTATCTGCTGTATCGGATGGTCTGTGGTAGTCTTGATGTGTACCATTAAAATAAAAGATTACTGGTATATTCCGTTTTGCAAAGTTATAATGATCAGATCTATAGTAAAAACGATTTGGTTCGTTTTCAGCGTTGTACCTGTAGTCTAAATTAATTTTTGTGTATTTTGTGTTTATACTATCAGAAACTTTGTGCAGTGTTGTACTTAACTTATCTGAGCCAATTAAATAGATATAATTAGAATCTTTCTTATGTAAATCATCAACTCTACCAATCATATCTATATTTAAATTACAAACAGTATTTGACAAAGGAAAAATTGGGTTTTCTGTATAATATTTTGAACCTAACAACCCTTTTTCTTCTCCTGTAACATGCAAAAACAAAATTGATCTTTTAGGACCTTTACCCTCTTTTACGGCCATTTTAAAAGCTTCAGCAATTTCTAAAATAGCCATAGAACCAGAACCATCATCATCAGCTCCATTGTAAATTTCACCACCTTTGATACCTTCGTGATCTAAATGTGCAGAAATAATAATAATTTCCTCTGGTTTTTCTGTTCCTTTAATAAAGGCCAATACGTTTTCTGAAGCTTTTAATTCGCCTCTTCTAGAATTTTTGTTTAAAAATTCCGCTGGCACTTCTTGGTAGTAATCATCGCTACCTAGAGGTGATTCTATTTTTGCACTAACATAAAAGTCTTTTAAATATTTAACTGCTTTTTTTTGCCCAGGTTCTCCTGTATTTCTTCCTTCAAATTCATCGGAAGCAAAAATATATAAGTGTGTTTTTAAGTTTTCCGCCGAAATCGTTGCAGCATATTTTGAAACATTATCGATAATTTTATTTTCTGTCGAAGTATTTTGACTTGAATTACATGCTGTAAAATAAAAAAAAGCAAAAGTGTAAATAAATGTTTTCATAAAATTAGAAATTTAAAAAGTTTAAAAAGATGGTATTTATGCCATTCCATTTTGAATTATTTTGTACGAACAACAAATTGTTGTGAATCCTTATTAAAATATATCAATTCTTGAGGAAATAATGTATCGAAAGCATTTTCTTTAATTAACTTTTTAGGTGTGCCTGAGTACAACTTATTTTCAGTTAATAGAATAATTTCATCTGCTAATTGAATAGACATATTAACTTCGTGTGAAGAAATAATTACTGTTTTTTGTGTTTCTGTAACTAACTTTTTTAATAAAGAAAATATTTTAATTGTGTGAAGCATATCTAGATGTGCTGTGGGTTCATCTAAAATGATAATTTCGGTATCTTGTGCCAAAGCTCTTGCTATAAGAACTCTTTGCAATTGACCATCACTTAATTCGTAAAAACGATTGTTTTTAAGATGCCTTATTTCTGTTTGTTGAATTGCTGTTTCTATTTTTTTAATATCCTTTTCAGAAAGTTTGTCAATCCAATTTGTATAGGGTTGTCTCCCTAAAGCAATCAGTTCGTAAACAGTTAATTGGCTCTCGGGTAAGCGTTCTGTCAAAACCAAGCCCAATTGTTTAGAAAGTTCTTTTTCTGATAGTTCTTTTAGTTTTATCTTATCGATATAAATGTCACCTGAAATTGGAGTTTGTACTTTAGCAATGGTTCTTAATAATGTAGATTTTCCTATTCCATTTCTACCTAAAATAGTAACTAAACTTCCTTTTTCAATTTCTAAATTTATACCCGAAGCTATAATTTTATCGTTCTTTTTTTTCTGATAACCGATAGAAAGGTTTTCAGTTCTTAAAATGATATTTTGGTTTATTTTTTTAATAATGTTTATTTTTTACTATTTAATTTCAAAGCCAAGCCTCTCTTCTTTGTAAAAGCTTTATACAAATATTCTTTTTTTTCTTACTAATAACCAAATAACAACTGGTGCTCCAAATAGTGAGGTAATTGCATTTATTGGAAGCGTGAATTCGCTTGTTGGCAATTGCGCAATCATATCGCATGTTAATAAAACAATTGCGCCAATTATCGCAACTGCAGGTAATAATAGCTTATGATTTGAACTAGAAAACAACATCCTTGCAATGTGAGGAACAGCAAGACCTATAAACGCGATAGGTCCTGAAAAAGCAGTAATAACGCCTGTTAGAAGACTTGTGATTAACAAAATAATATTTCTACTTTGCTTTACATTTATACCCAGACTTTTAGCGTAGTTTTCACCCAACAAAAGGCTATTTAATGGTTTTATTACATAAACGGTTCCTATGATTCCAATGGCATAAATAATACTAAAAATAGCAATTTCATGCCAAGTTAAGTTACCTAAACTTCCAAAACTCCAAAATAAATATTGTTTTATTTGCTCAGCAGCACTAAAATAAGCTAAAACACTTATTACTGCAGAAGTTAATGACCCAAACATTAAACCAATTATTAAAATTGACATCGTGTTTCGAACCTTATTTGCTGCGATAATTACTGCAGATAAGACTAAAAAAGCACCTAAACTTGCTGCTATTGGCAAAGACCATTGCGAAGGAGAATGCGTTAATAAAAAACCACCAAATACAGAAGACCCTAAAATTAAGATCGCAACGCCTAAACTTGCACCAGAAGAGATACCTAATACAAAAGGACCTGCTAGAGGGTTCCTGAATAATGTTTGCATTAATAAACCACAAACAGACAAGCCAGAGCCCACTAATGTTGCTGTAATTGCTTTCGGAACTCTAAAATTGATAATAATTGTTTGCCAACTATCTTTGGCAACATTACCTCCAAAAATGCTATTAAATATATCTTTAATAGGAATAGAAACAGACCCTAAGCTGATATTTAAGTAGAACAAAATTATCAGTAAAACTGATAAAAAAATAAAGTGTTTTGTGTATTTTTTCTGCTTCATTTATACTTGTGTACTCATTCGGAGTTTAAACCTTTTAAATAATTATAATAGAGGTAGAATTTAGTTAGTAATTATTTAAAAAGGCTACTAATTTTTGTACAGCAATTCCTCTATGCGAAATCGTGTTTTTTTCTTCTGAGGTCATTTCTGCAAAAGATTGATCATAACCTTCTGGTTTAAAAATAGGATCGTATCCAAAACCTTTTTCACCCCATTTTTTCTCTAATATCTCACCTTTACAAATTCCTTGAAAAAGAAATTTTTTGTTATTTATATTTAGAGAAATAGCAGTTCTAAATTGTGCTTTTCTATTTTTTTTATGTTCTAAGTCTAACAATAATTTTTGCATATTCCTTTCAGAATTTGCTGGTTCACCCGCAAAACGAGCAGAATAGACTCCAGGTTTACCCTCTAAACTTTCTACTTCTAAGCCTGTATCGTCAGCAAAACAGTTAAAACCAAAATTAGTTGTAATATAATCTGCTTTTAATTTTGCATTCCCTTCTAAACTAGTTTCAGTTTCGTCTATTTCGTCAAAACAGTTGATGTCCTTTAAACTCAATAGTTCAATTGTGTCGGGTAACATTTCCTGTACTTCTTTCAGTTTATTTAAATTATTGGTTGCAAAGACGAGTTTCATTTAAAAGAAATTGATGTAAAGCAAATGTAATCATTTTACCGTTGTTACTTTGTCGAGTTTGCTGATTAATAAATCAAAAATATATGGTAAATAACAAGATTTAAGTGAGCTAAAACTATTGTTAATGTTTGTTTTTCTAATAAATGCTGAGCTAATATAAATTAAAATTTTTGAGAGGTTCATTATTCATGGTGATAAGGTTCATTCTTAAGAATTGTAAACCCCCTGTACAATTGTTCAACAATAAAAAGACGAATCATTTGATGTGAAAATGTCATTTTAGATAATGATATTTTTCCAATGGATTTTTTGTAAACTGCCTCAGAAAAACCATAAGGACCTCCAATTGCTATAACCAATTGCTTAATTCCAGAATTCATTTTTTTTTGCAAATATTGAGAGAATTCAATAGAAGTAAAATGCTTTCCTTTGTCATCTAACAAAACCAATTGATCACTACTTTGTAATTTAGATAGCATTAAATTTCCCTCTTTGTCTTTCTGCTCAACTTCACTTAAATTTTTGACATTTTTAATGTCAGGTACAATCTCTAATTCAAATTTTATATAATGTTTTAATCTATTTTGGTAATGATCAATTAATTGAATTAATTGTTTGTTATCGGTTTTACCAATTGCAAGTAATTTAATTTTCATATATCAAAATTACGAATTATTTACTCGATTTGATAATTCATAAATTCTAATAAAAATGTTATTTTTACATCAGAATAAAAAGATATGATATCAGAAGCACAATTTGAAAAAGAGCTCGAACTTATTATAAAAAACGCCATAAGAGAAGATATAGGTGATGGTGATCATACATCACTTTCTTGCATTCCTGATGATGCAGTAGGGAAAGCAGAATTGCTGGTAAAAGATGATGGAATAATTGGTGGGGTAACTTTTGCAGAACAAGTTTTTCATTATGTGGACAGAGATTTACAAATAGAAACATTTATAAATGATGGGGAAAAGGTAAAATATGGAGATATTGTTTTTAATGTTTCAGGGAAATCCCAATCTATTTTAATGGCAGAGCGTTTGATTTTAAATGCAATGCAGAGAATGTCTGCAATTGCGACAAAGACCGATTTTTTTGCGGATTTATTAAAAGGTACAAAAACTAAAATATTAGATACAAGGAAAACAACGCCAGGAATTAGAGCTTTAGAAAAATGGGCTGTAAAAATTGGAGGTGGAGAAAACCATCGTTTTGCGTTGTATGATATGGTAATGATTAAAGATAATCATATTGATTTTGCTGGCGGAATTACAGCAGCAATCACTAAAACAAAGAAATATTTAGCGAGCAAAAAGTTAGATATTAAGATAATTGTAGAAGCGAGAAGTTTAGAGGAAATTGAAGAGATTCTTTGTAATGAAGGTGTTTATAGAATTCTAATAGACAATTTTAATTATGAAGACACGAGAAGAGCAGTTGCTTTAATTGGAGATACTTGTTTAACGGAGTCCTCTGGAGGAATTAATGAAGATACAATCAGAAAATATGCAGATTGTGGTGTAAATTACATTTCATCTGGAGCGTTAACACATTCTGTCTATAATTTAGATTTGAGTTTAAAAGCGATAGGTTAAATGCTAGATAATTATTTTGATAGCAGAGAATATTCAAAAATTGACTTCACTAAAACAAATATTAAGAAAGGTGATTATGATAATTGTAAATTTATAAAATGTAATTTTGAAGGGATTCATGCTTCTAATATTCAATTTGTAGAATGTATATTTATTGAATGTAATTTTAGTAATGCAATTGTAAAAGATACGGCATTTAAAGATGTCAATTTTATCAATTGTAAATTGCTAGGAATTAAATTTAATGAATGTGATCCTTTTTTATTGCAGTTTACATTTACAGATTGTCAATTAAACTTTTCTTCTTTTTATCAATTAAATATATTGAATACAAATTTTATGAAGTGCAGCTTACAAGAAGTAGATTTTACAGAATCGATTTTAAAATGTGCTGTTTTTGGTCAATGTAATTTGAAAGGTGCTATTTTTGAGCGAACAAATCTTGAGAAATCAGATTTTAGAACTGCATTTAATTTTAATATCAATCCTGAAAAAAATGATTTAAAAGGAGCGAAGTTTAGTAAGCATAACCTATCAGGGCTTTTGTCAGAATATAAAATTGTTGTTGAATGAAAAAAATAATTTTTTGCACTTTTTTTATCAGTTTAATTCTTTTTTCTTGTGATAGGAAAGAAGTCAATATTCCAATTTATTCTTATTCTCTTTTGCAAGACGAGGTTTTAAATTTTCAACTAGACATTAGTGAAAAAGAGAAAATAATTAGTTTTGATTATTTTAATAAGAATGATTCTATAAATAGGTTGCACTTCAATTATAATAAAGTAACTGATGTTTTAATTTCAAATACAGACACGTTTTATTCGACTAAAAGAGAATACAATTCAAAAGAAATAAAATTTAGATTTTATCAAATAAAAGATGTTAAAAGTAATAACCGATCTTTGGTTTTTAATGAAAAATATGGTCTTTTATCTAATTTAGCTTTTGGATCAGATTATTTATTCACAACAGATTCTATTTCAAAAATAGAAAAAGAAATACTTTTTAAAGAGTTATTTTTACAGTTAAACGAAGTTAATATCAAATAGTTTTTCTCCTTTTACGAAATGCCCAAAGGATAAAAAGTTTATGAGCAAAGAAATAGAAGATAAATTAGAAAAAATACCAGTTTTGAATTTCTTGGTATTGTTTGGGAAAAAAATAAAAGTTCCTGGTTTACAAGGTATGTCTTTGTATGATGTATTAGAAATGTACATTATTGGTATTGTAGAAGGTGCTTTAACGACAAGAGCAGGTGGAATCGCTTTTAGTTTTTTTATGGCAGTTTTTCCATTCATGCTATTTATTTTAACCTTAATTCCATACATACCTATTGAAGGTTTCCAAGAAGGATTATTTTCATTTATCAAAGAAATTTTACCACCACAAACTTTTGAAGCTGTAAATGTTGTTTTAGGTGATATTATAAACAATCAATACGGCGGCTTATTGTCTTTCGGTTTTTTATTGTCAATATTATTAATGACAAATGGTGTAAATGCAATTTTTGGTGGTTTTGAGTATTCTTATCATATTACTGATGTTAGAAATGTTTTTAAGTCTTATTTTGTGTCTTTAGGTGTTTCTTTATTAATGTCCCTTTTCTTAATAGTAACAATAACAACTCTAATTTTATACCAAGTTGCTTTGTCAAAAATAGATGAACAAGGTTGGTTTAATACCAGTGATTTAAATTTATTTTATATTGGAAAAAATGCTGTTTTTTTAGTCATGATTTTTACGATTGTATCTTTACTTTTTAGATATGGTACAAAACAAGGAAAAGAGGTTAAGTTTTTTTCCGCAGGAGCAATTCTGACAACAGTAGTTTCTTTGTGTACTTTTTATTTGTTTGGAATTTATGTTGTGAAATTTGCACAATACAATCAACTATATGGTTCTATTGGAACTCTATTAATTTTGATGTTGTTTGTTTGGTTAAATGCAATTATTCTTCTTTTAGGCTTTGAATTAAATGCTTCTTTACACGCATTAAGACAAAGAAATAAAATCGAATCAACTTTATAACATGTTTAAGTTTTTAACGATATTTGCCACCAAGGTTAGGATAGGTGTTTTACTTTTTTGAAAAATAGAATTCCAACTATAACAAATGAATGTAAAAAGATTAAGAAGTTGTGATTTTGAGAGAGAAATTATAATTTTAAATTAGTAATTCATAAATAATTATATGAAACCAAGCATCCCAAAAGGAACAAGAGATTTTTCGCCAACAGAAGTATCAAATCGTTCTTATATAATGAATACGATTAAAACTAGTTTTGAAACATTTGGTTTTCAGCCAATTGAAACTCCGAGTTTTGAGAATTCATCAACTTTAATGGGGAAATATGGTGAAGAAGGAGATCGCTTGATTTTTAAGATTTTAAATTCTGGGGACTTTTTAAAGAAAGCAGACGAAAACCTTTTAAAAGAAAAGAACAGTTTAAAGGTTACTTCTCAAATATCAGAAAAAGCATTAAGATATGATCTAACTGTACCTTTTGCGAGATACGTTGTACAGCATCAAAATGAAATTTCATTTCCTTTTAAAAGATATCAAGTACAACCAGTTTGGAGAGCAGATAGACCTCAAAAGGGACGTTTTAGAGAGTTTTTTCAATGTGACGCAGATGTTGTGGGTAGTAAGTCTTTATGGCAAGAAGTTGAGTTTATACAGTTGTACGATACTGTTTTTAGTAAACTAGGATTAGCAGGAACAACGATTAAAATAAATAACAGAAAAATATTATCAGGAATAGCAGAAGTTATCGGTGCACAAGATAAAATAATAGATTTTACAGTTGCTCTAGATAAGTTAGATAAAATTGGTAAAGATGGTGTTGTTAAAGAAATGTTATCAAAAGGAATTACAGAGGATGCTATTGAAAAAGTTCAACCATTGTTTGACTTTAAGGGATCTAATTTTGATAAGTTAGATTCTTTAAAAAGTATGCTGTCAGAGTCTGAAGAAGGAACAAATGGGTTGGAGGAGTTGAGGTTTGTAATTAATTCTGTTGAAGAATTAGGTCTAGAAACAGCAGAATTAGAATTAGATGTAACTTTAGCAAGAGGATTAAACTATTACACCGGGGCAATTTTTGAAGTCTCTGCGCCAGAAGGTGTAAAAATGGGTTCTATTGGCGGAGGTGGAAGATATGACGACTTAACAGGAATCTTTGGTTTAAAAGATGTTTCTGGAGTTGGTATTTCCTTTGGATTGGATAGAATTTATTTAGTTTTAGAAGAATTAGGTTTGTTTAGAGCTGTTGATTTACCTAAGCCCAAAGTTATTTTCTTAAATTTTGATGCGACCAAAGGAAGTGTTATCATGAAGGCGGTTAAAACTTTGAGAGAGAATAATATTAAATCAGAATTTTATCCTGATTTAGGTACAAGTAATAAGCAGCAAAAGCGACAATGGAAATATGTTTCTTCTCGGGAAATAGAATTTGTAATTTCTAAAGTAGAAAATGGTGTTTTTACTTTAAAAAATATGACATCCAGTGAACAAGTAGATTGTTCTCTGAAAGAGTTGGTTAATAAGTTAAACTTATAATAAATTATAAACTTATTAGTCTAATTTATTGAAATATTAAAATAATACGGTGCAAAGACTTAAATTTGTACTTTAATATAGATTGAAATGTTTGAATTGAGCAGCAAAATGAATGAAGAAAGAAGTGAAGAAATAGGAGATAATCATGTTGGAACGTCAGCAGAAACTCCATTAAGAGCAGATGCTTTTGAAATTTCTGATGAAGAAAAAATTGAAAGAATCCAAGAAAGTGTTAAAGATATTCTAAACACGTTAGGAATGGATTTAACAGACGATAGTTTACAAGGAACTCCAAGAAGAGTTGCTAAATCTTTTGTAAATGAATTGTTTATGGGGTTAAACCCTAAGAATATGCCTAAGGCGTCGACGTTTGACAATAACTATAATTATGGTGAAATGTTAGTAGAGAAGAATATAGTTGTATATTCAACCTGTGAGCATCACTTATTACCAATTGTAGGTAGAGCGCACGTTGCTTATATTTCTGGCGGAAAGGTAATTGGGCTCTCTAAAATGAATAGAATCGTTGAATATTTTTCTAAAAGACCTCAGGTGCAAGAGCGTTTAACAATGCAAATTGTGCAAGCAATGCAAGAAGCTCTTGGTGTAAAAGATGTAGCTTGTGTAATTGATGCAAAACATTTATGTGTAAATTCTAGAGGTATTAAAGATATTGAGAGTTCTACAGTAACTGCAGAGTTTGGTGGGAAATTCAAAGAAAAGGAAACAAAAAAGGAATTTTTGAATTACTTAAAGATGAAAACTAGTTTCGATTAATTTTATTATTGCAGACTATATTTATAACCCGTTTAGGAATATTCTAAGCGGGTTCTTTTTTTGAAATAGGATTGTATTGTGAATGTTTAGTTAGTCTATTGGTATGGAGATGTAATTCAGTGGTTTAATTATTCATGTATTGTTTTTGTATTGTTTTATGTTAGAGTAATCTGGTCTCATTTGAATTAATTCTTTTTAGCTTTATAAGCGAATATAGCGTTAACTAAAAATAATCTATAATGCCTAAAATTTTAAAATTATTTCTCACTTTTATTTTATTTTATTTCATTCAGTCATTGAATGCTAAAAACAATAATAATCAACCTTTAACAAATGCTCCAACACCACCAACAAGAAATACAACAGATGTAATTTCAATTTTTAGTGATGCATACAATAATATAGAAAGGGCAAATTATAATCCAGATTGGAATCAAAGTGGTTTTGAATCAGCGAGTTCTACTTATCAACCGGAGGGTTCTGGAAATTCAGTATTAGCTTACCCAAATTTCAACTATCAAGGAATAGAATTTAATTCTGTTCAAGATATCTCGGCTATGGAATTTTTACATATAGATATTTGGACTATGGAAGGTTTAACACCAACTGTATCAGTTATTAGTTCAGGTACAGCAACTCCTACATCAATTCCCAATGGAGATGGTAAATGGCAAAGTTTAGATATTCCTGTGGCTGATATCACTGGAGATCTCACAAAAGCTATTCAATTAATGTTTAGTGGAGGAGATGGATCATCAAATGCAATTTATCTAGATAATTTATATTTTTATAAAGCGGTAACGTCTTCAGAAAAAGAAGCAACTTTAAATGCTTTAGAAATTGATAATAATTCATTTTCAGGTTTTACACCTAATAAAAGTACTTATGAGGTTGAATTACTTGGGGGCACAACTTTAGTTCCGCAAATTACCTTAGCGACAACAACTAATGCTGCAGCGAGTAGAATAATAACTCAAGCATCAACAATTCCTGGAGATGCTACTATTGTTGTAACATCAGAAGATGGTTCAGTTACTAAAACATACACGATATCTTTTTATATTGGAGCGCCAAATGTAAATGCACCAAATCCTCCTACACGCAATGCAGTAGATGTAATTTCAATTTTTAGTGATACTTACAACAATATTTCTGGAGCAAATTATAATCCAAATTGGAATCAAAGTGGTTTTAATTCTGCAAATGCAGGATTTCAACCAACAGGTTCAGGAAATTCAGTATTAGCTTACCCTGATTTTAACTATCAAGGAATAGAATTTAATTCTGCTCAAGATATATCTGCTATGGAATTTTTACATTTAGATATATGGACTGTAAAAGACATAACACCAACTGTCTCTGTAATTAGTTCAGGTAATGAAATTCCCAAATCAATTCCCAATGGAGATGGTAAATGGCAAAGTATAGATATTCCTGTTGCGAATATTACAGGAGATCTTAAGAAAACTATTCAGTTAAAGTTTAGTGGAGGTAGTGGTTCTCCAACGGCTATTTATGTAGATAATATCTATTTTTATAAAAACCCAGCGGCTTCAGGAAAAGATGCAACTTTAAGTGATTTAAAAGTTGATGGGAATTCTGTTACCGGATTTACTCCAAATTCAGAATCATATTTAATGCCTTTATTAGGAGGTACAACGATAGTTCCTCAAATTACATTAGCGACATCAGCCGATGCTTCAGCGACCACTGTAATTACACAAGCAACATCAATTCCCGGTATTGGAACAGTTGAGGTAACATCACAAGATGGTTCAACTACTAAAACATATTCAATATCATTTTTTATTGGAGCTCCAAATGTAAATGCACCAACTCCACCTGCACGTAATGCAGTAGATGTAATTTCAATTTTTAGTGATAGTTACAACAATGTTTCTGGAGCAAATTATAATCCAGATTGGAATCAAAATGGTTTTAATTCTGCAAATGCAGGATTTCAACCTGAAGGTTCAGGAAATTCTGTTTTAGCTTATCCAAATTTTAACTATCAAGGAATAGAATTTAATTCTGTTCAAGATATATCTGCTATGGAATTTTTACATTTAGATATATGGACTGTAAAAGGTATATCACCAACTGTCTCAGTAATTAGTTCAGGTACAGCAATTCCCAAATCGATTCCGAATGGAGATGGTAAATGGCAAAGTATAGATATTCCTGTTGCTAATATCACAGGAGATCTCACAAGAACGATTCAATTAATGTTTAACGGAGGTAATGGGTCTCCAAGTGCTATTTATGTTGATAATTTATATTTTTTTAAAACCCCGGCGATTTCAGGAAAAGATGCAACTTTAAGTGCTTTAAAAGTTGATGGGAATTCTGTTACAGGTTTTACACCAAATTCAGAATCATATTTAATGCCTTTATTAGGAGGTACAACAATAGTTCCTCAAATTACATTAGCAACAACAGCAGATGCTTCAGCTAGCACTGTGATTACACAAGCAACATCAATTCCTGGTATTGGAAAAGTAGAGGTAACATCACAAGATGGTTCAACTACTAAAACATATTCAATCTCATTTTTTATTGGAGCACCAAATGTAAATGCACCAATTCCACCTGCACGAAATGAAGTAGATGTAATTTCAATTTTTAGTGATACTTACAATAATATTTCTGGAGCAAATTATAACCCAAATTGGAATCAAAGTGGTTTTGGATCTGCAAACATTGAATTTAAACCAACAGCTTCTGCAAATTCTGTATTAGCCTATACCAATTTCAGTTATCAAGGAATAGAATTGAATTCTACTCTAGATTTAACATCTATGGAATATTTGCATGTAGATGTTTGGACAGTAAATGGATTAAACCCAGGCGTAATAGTTATCAGTTCAGGTAATGAAATATCTCATACACTAGGCAATAATGATGGTGCTTGGAAAAGTATAGATATTCCGGTTGCAAGTATTACAGGCGATATTACAAATACAAATCAAATAAAATTTACAGGAGGTAATGGATATTCTAATGATATCTATATAGATAATTTATATTTCTGGAAAGCCGCGCCATTAGGTGTAACCAACTTTGATGATTTAAAATTTTCTGCATATCCAAATCCGACAAATGATAATTGGGTAATAAAAACACAAAAAACAAATATATCATCTATAACAGTATTTGATATTCAAGGAAAAAAGGTAATATCAATCTTACCTAATTCAGATGAGTTTGTAATTGATGGTTCTCGTTTAAAACGCGGACTCTACTTTGCTCGAATAAAAACAGATTCTGGTTCTAAGCTAATTAAATTAATAAAAAAATAATTTCTATGTATTACGCAATAAAAAACAATTTATTAACCTTCTTTTTCTGTATTTTTTCATTAATAACGGTTGCTCAAACAACCAATGTTGGTAATGCAAGTTATACAAACTCTCACCCAGGAAGAGATTCTGCAGGTAGAAATGATTTTCCTTCAGATTCGCCGCAATTAACGGGTAATGCAATGGGAAAACCAGTACCAACAAATGATTGGTGGTCTACTTTGGTAAAAGAAAACCATGCAGATAATTTGTTTAATTATCCAATAACAATGAAAACTACTGACACTGGTTTAATTGTTACATATATTCCTTGGGGTGTAATAGGAGATAACAAAGCTATTGAGGTAGGATTAACAGGGCTTTCAACAACAAAAGCTACAGTGTCAGATTATTCAGATTGGACTGTAACAATGAATTGGAAAGATGCTGATAATGAGCTAAATGTTACCTCTGGAATTGGTATGCCTTTTTTATATTTTGAAAAAGATGAAGATGATATTGTCGAAATAAAAGTCAATTCAGGAAACGTTACAATTTCTGATGAAATATTAATTGTAGAAAATGCAAGTGGACAAGATTTTGCTTTTTATGCGCCATCTGGAAGTTCTTGGTCTAATTCAGATAATACATATACATCAACATTAAACGGCGAGACTTACTGGTCTATGGCAATGCTACCCCAAAATACCAGTGATGTAAGTGGTGTTGTGCAAGAATTAAAAAGTTATGCATATGTTTTTCCTACAAATACAACTTCCTCATGGACATATAACGAAAGTAATTCAAAATTAACAACAACATTCAATGTAACTACTGATGTAAAAGAAGGCTTAGAAACAAAAATGCTTTTAGGGTTATTACCTCATCAATGGTATAATTTATCCTCAAGTTCCCCAGTTCCTGATAATTATAGTTACGAATCAGTGAGAGGTGAACTGAAAATGTTAGCTGAGAATTCTTTTGTGGTAGAAAATACATTTAAAGGTATTTTACCAACAATTCCGTATTTGGCTAATTATAGTGATGGTTTTAGTCCAGCAGAATTAGAATCTAAAATTGCTCAAATCGAAAATGATGGTTTAGCAACTTGGACAGATTCTTATAATGAGGGTCAAGTAATGAATCGTTTAATACAGACTGCAAGAATTGCAGATCAAATGGGAAATGTTGAAGCAAGAGATAAAATGATTGCTACAGTCAAAGAACGTTTAGAAGATTGGTTAACCTACAGCTCAGGTGAAGTAGCATTTTTATTTTATTACAATAGTGCTTGGTCAGCAATGTTGGGTTATCCGGCAGGACATGGACAAGATGGTAATTTAAACGATCATCATTTTCATTGGGGTTATTTTATACATGCAGCAGCCTTTATGGAACAATTTGAACCAGGTTGGGCGTCTAATTGGGGAGATATGATTAATCTTTTAATTAGAGATGCTTCTTCTTTTGATAGAAATGACACAAAATTTCCTTATTTAAGAAATTTCAGCCCTTACGCTGGTCATAGTTGGGCCAATGGTTTTGCCACTTTTCCCGGAGGAAATGATCAAGAATCAACTTCAGAAAGTATGCAATTTGCTTCTTCTTTAATTCATTGGGGTACGATTACTAATAATGATCAAATTAGAGATTTAGGAATCTATATTTACACAACAGAACAAACAGCTATTGAAGAATATTGGTTAGATATGTATGAGCGTAATTTTTCGGGAAATTACCAATATAGTTTAGCGGCAAGAGTTTGGGGAAATTCTTATGATAATCAAACGTTTTGGACACAAGATATTGCAGCTGCCTATGGAATTGAAATGTATCCTATGCATGGTGGTTCTTTTTATTTAGGTCATAATCAAGAATATTCTAAAAAACTTTGGAATGAAATTACAGCAAATACAGGTGTTTTAAGTAGAGAAGATAATGATAATTTATGGCATGATACATATTGGAAATACTTATCAATGACAAATCCTCAAGAAGCAGTTAATTTATATAACTCATATCCAGAAAGGAATTTAAAATTTGGTATTTCTGATGCACAAACTTATCACTGGCTGCATTCAGTAAATGCTATGGGTATTGTAGATGCAACTATTACAGCGAATTATCCTATTGCTGGAGTATTTAAGCAAAATGGTCAAACTACTTATGTGGCTCATAATTACTCAAATTCTGAAATAATAGTAACTTATTCTGATGGATTTCAATTAACAGTGCCTGCAAATCAAATGGTTACCAATAGAGATATTGACGTTTCGGGTGAGATTTCCTCAGATTTTACTCAAGCTTATCCAAATGGAAGTGTGAATTTATCAACAACAGTTTCAGGTTCTGGAATTACAAAAGTAGAGTTCTATGATGGGTCTACCTTGTTAGGAGAAGATACAACTGCACCTTATGAAATGAAAGCAGAAAATCTTTCATTAGGTATTCACGGTTTTTTCTCAAAAGTTTATCAAAATGATAATTTTAATGTTACGAATAGTATTAATGTGGTGGTTGGTGAACAGGTACCATACTCTGGAGCAGCTTTTCAAATTCCAGGAGTTATAGAACCAGGAAATTACGATAAATTTCAAGGGGGTGTTGGCCAAAATATATCATATTTAGATTTATCTCTCAACAACTCAGGAGATTATAGAACTGACGAATATGTAGATTCAGAACTAAATAATTCTGAAGGGCCCATAGTTGGTTGGTTTTCTGCTGGAGAATGGATGGAATATACGGTAGAAGTTTCAAAAGCGGGTGTTTACGATTTAAGTTTTAGGTATAATTCAGGTAATTCAAATGGAGGTGGACCTTTCTATTTTGAAGTTGAAGGAAATAAAATAAGTTCAGATATAACGTTATCAAATACAGGTAGTTGGGATTCTTGGCGAACCAAATCAGTCTCTGGCGTTGAACTAACAAAAGGAGAAAATGTTTTAAGATTACATATAAAAAATGGAGAATTTAATTTAGGGAAAATGACTTTTTCTTATAAGGAAGCTTTAAGTTATGTGCCACCAATAGCAGATGCCGGAGCTAATGTCTCTATAATTTCTCCCACAACTACAGGAACTTTAAATGGTTCTGGAAGTAATGATCCTGAGGGTCAGAGCATCACTTATGTTTGGACGCAGGTTTACGGGCCATCTCTTATCAATTTTGACAGCAATACAATTGCATCACCAAATATTTCTAATTTAGTTGAAGGTGTTTATAAATTTAAGTTAACCGTGAATGATGGTACTTATTCTGATACTGATGAGGTATTAGTAATTGTTTCTGCAACTGGTAATTTAAGTCCATCTGTCTCTATTACTTCTCCAAATGATGGTACAACCTTCAGAGAGGATGAAGATATTACGATTACAACCATTACCAGTGATTTAGATGGTACAGTTACTTTGGTGGAATTTTTTGATGGTGCAACAAAAATAGGAGAGGACTCTTCTGACCCGTTTAGTATAGTTTGGCAAGGAGCTAGTGTTGGTGATCATATCATAACAACTGTTGCAACTGATAATAATGATGCTAAAACCACATCAGATGAGATAAAAGTTATAGTTTCTGAAGTCAAATCTTGCACTGAAGCGTCGTCAGAGGCAGAACAGGGAAGTTTTTCAACAGGATATAAAGTTAATTTTGAAACAGTAGGAACTAACGTAACTATTAAATTTGAATTATTGGATGAGGATAAAGTTGGTGTTGTTGCATATTTATTCAAAGAATATCCTTTTGAAGAGAGTACGATGGATCATGTTTCTGGTTTAACTTTTTCTAAGACCCTGGTCGGACTGACACCAGGTGAAACGATAAGTTATGCATGTAAATTTGCTTATGCAGGAGGTCAATCTGTAACTAAATACTTTACATATACTATTGGTAATAATTGTTCGGGTGGTGTAGATACAACTGCTCCAGAAAACTTTACAGCGACTATTGGAAATATAACTTCTAGATCTATAGAAATTTTAGTAAATGCCACTGATGGCTCCGGTTCAATTGTTTATGCAGCCAATACTAATTCAACTTCTGGAACAATAAATGGAGATTCGGGAGTACAAAAATCATTAATCATAAATAACTTACAGCCAGAAACATCATATACATTTAGTGTGACAGCAAAGGACTTACTTGGTAATGAATCTTCAGACAATCCTATTGTTTTGCAGGCAAACACCTCAAAAAATGAAAATACAGCTTGTTCTGGTTCAAGCGGAGATAGTAGTGAAGGGTCATTTTCTAATGGGTATGAATATAGTTTCGAAACGATAGGAAATGAAGTGAAATTCACTTTTGAGTTATTAGATTCAGAAAAAACAGGGGTTGTTGCATACTTGAGGAAACAGAGTCCTTTTTCAGAAATTGTAATGGATAATGTGGGTGGTAAAAAGTTTACTAAAACAATAAGTGGTTTTACAAACGGACAAACTATAAGTTATGCTTGTAAATTTGCATTCGCTGGAGGTCAATCTGTAACTAAATATTTTTCTTATACTGTTGGAGATACTTGTGTTTTAGGTATTGAGGATAATACTTTAGCTGAATCTGTTAAATGTTATCCAAACCCTGCATATAGCGTATTGAATATTTATTCTCCAATTATTGATATAACTAAAGTTGAAATTTACTCGTTAATTGGCAAAAAATTATTTGACTCAACAGCCAATTTAAACCAAATTTATGTTGATGATTTATCAAATGGTTTATACTTCATAAAGATATCTTCAGAGAAAGGAAAGTTCATCACAAAGTTCATCAAAGAATAATTAACCTTTAAAAATAATAACAAAAAAATCCGTTTAGAAATTTTCTAAACGGATTTTACTTTATTTCAACTTCAACTTTTTTCAGCTTCTTAGAATTATAATTAATTTGTGATTATGAAACAAGTTTAGAATGATAGTTACTTATTCACTAAAACAAATTCACCTTTTTCTATTAAAGGAATAGCTTGTTTAAATTTAACTTCTTTTTCTTCACCACTCATTACGTTTTTAATTGTAACGCGCTCGTTTCTTCCAATTTTTGGCTGCTCTCTTACAATAGTTTCAACAGGCTCTGTAGATTGTTGACGAGAATTTTGAATGGCTTGTTCAGTAGAGTTTTGTACATCTGCTTTACTGGTATTTAAACGCTCTCTTTTCTGTTGGCGCGCTTCAGAAATTTGATTTGCATTTTGCTCAGGTAATTCTCCCTTAAACAAGAAAGATAATACCTCTTTATTTATATTATCAACCGTAAGTTTAAATAATTCAAAAGCTTCAAACTTATAGATTAATAATGGGTCTTTTTGCTCATAGGATGCATTTTGTACAGATTGTTTTAAATCATCCATTTTACGTAAATGATCTTTCCAATTTTCATCAATAATTGCTAAAGTGATGTTCTTTTCGAAATCTGTAATTAGACTTTTCCCTTCGCTTTCATATGCATCTTTTAAGTTCGTTACAACTTGTAAGGATTTCGTTCCATCTGTAAAAGGAACTACAATTCTCTCATATTTATCTCCTTCATTTTCAAAAACGTTTTTAATTACTGGAAATGCCAGTATTGCATTTCTTTCAATTTTGTCTTTGTAATGTTCTGCAACTATATCGTATAATTTATCAGCGATTTCTTTTTCAGATAATTTATGAAACTCTTCTTCAGAAATAGGAGAAGCCATTGATGAAAAACGAATCAATTCGAGTTCGAAATTTTGAAAATCTTTTGCAGGTTTGTTAGTATTTATAATAGATTCACACGTATCATAAATCATATTTGCAATATCAACTTGCAAACGTTTACCATCTAATGCATGTCTTCTTCTTTGGTATACAAACTCACGTTGCGAGTTCATAATATCATCGTACTCTAATAAACGTTTACGAATACCAAAGTTATTTTCTTCAACTTTCTTTTGTGCTCTTTCAATAGATTTGGTAATCATAGAATGTTGAATTACTTCACCTTCTTTTAATCCCATTCTATCCATCATTTTAGCAATTCTGTCTGAACCAAATAAACGCATTAAATTATCGTCTAAAGCCACATAAAACTGAGAAGAGCCAACATCTCCTTGTCTTCCTGCACGTCCTCTTAATTGTCTATCCACTCTTCGAGAATCGTGTCTCTCTGTACCAATAATTGCTAAACCTCCAGATTCTTTTACTTCATCAGATAGTTTAATATCTGTTCCACGCCCCGCCATATTTGTTGCAATAGTTACAATACCAGGTTTACCTGCTTGTGCAACCACATCGGCCTCACGTTTGTGTAATTTTGCATTTAATATATTGTGAGGAATCTTACGCATTTGCAACATTCTACCCAGTAATTCTGATATCTCTACTGAAGTTGTACCAACTAAAACAGGTCTATTTTGTTCAACTAGTTTTACGATATCTTCAATAACAGCATTGTATTTTTCGCGAGCAGTTTTATAGATTAAATCTTCTTTATCATCTCTTTGAATTGGCTTATTTGTTGGAATTTCAACAACATCTAATTTGTATATTTCCCATAGTTCACCGGCTTCAGTAATTGCAGTACCTGTCATACCAGACAGTTTTCTGTACATTCTGAAGTAATTCTGCAGTGTTACGGTAGCAAAAGTTTGAGTAGCATCTTCAATTTTTACATTTTCTTTAGCTTCAATTGCTTGGTGTAAACCATCTGAATAACGACGGCCATCCATAATACGTCCAGTCTGTTCATCAACAATCATTACTTTATTTTCCATCACAACATATTCAACATCTTTTTCGAAAACAGTGTATGCTTTCAAAAGTTGATTCATTGTATGAATACGTTCACTTTTAATACTAAAGTCTTTGTATAACTCCTCTTTTTGAGAGGTCTTTTCTTCTGTAGAAATATCCGATGCATCAATTTCACCGATTTTAACCCCAATATCTGGTAAAATGAAGAAGTTACTGTTATCCGTTTTCTTAGATAAATCAGCAATTCCTTTATCTGTTAAATCAATTTGATTATTTTTTTCTTCAACAACAAACCATAAGTCCTCATCGACTTCTGGCATAAGTTTGTTGTTGTCTTGCATATAATAGTTCTCAGTTTTTTGCAAGATTTGTTTGATCCCTTCTTGGGACAAATATTTTATTAAAGCCTTGTTTTTAGGCAAACCTCTGTAAACTCTTAAGAGTAAGAATCCACCATCCTTATCATTTCCATCTGCAATTAACTTTTTTGCTTCTGCCAAAACACTAACTAAATGTTGCTTTTGTAAGGTAACTAAGTCTGAAACTAAAGGCTTTAATTCTGTAAATTCGTGTCTGTCTCCTTGGGGCACTGCTCCAGAAATAATTAAAGGAGTTCTAGCATCATCAATTAAAACAGAATCAACTTCATCAATTATAGCATAATTAGGAGTTCTTTGTACTAAATCATCTTTGGAACTGGCCATATTATCGCGCAAATAATCGAAACCAAACTCGTTATTTGTTCCATAGGTAATGTCGGCATTGTATGCTTTTCTTCGGGCATCAGAATTTGGTTGATGATAATCTATACAATCTGTAGTAAAACCGTGAAACTCAAAAATTGGCGCCATCCATGCTTTGTCACGCTTCGCCAAATAATCATTTACAGTCACTAAGTGAACACCATTTCCTGTTAAAGCATTTAAGTAAACGGGTAGGGTAGAAACTAAAGTTTTTCCTTCACCAGTCATCATTTCTGCAACTTTACCCTGATGTAAAACAGAGCCACCAATTAATTGAACATCGTAATGAATCATATCCCAAGTAACAGGTTTTCCTGCGGCGTCCCAAGAATTTGCCCAAAGTGCTTTGTCTCCTTCTAATGTAACATTTTCTCTTTCTGCTGATAATTCTCTATCACATGAAGAGGCCGTTACTTCAATTGTGGTGTTTTCAACAAAACGTTTTGCAGTTTCTTTTACTACTGCAAAAGCTTCTGGCATAATCAGAAGTAAAGTAGCTTCAGAGATAGTGTAAGATTGATCTTTTAAAGAATCTATTTCTGTGTAAATGTCTTCCTGACGATCTATCTCTGCTGTTTTAGCTTCTTCCTCTAGAGTAGTAATTTTATCACTGAATTCTTTTGTAGCTTCTTTTATCTTTTCTTTAAATTCTATTGTTTTTGCACGTAATTCATCGTGAGAAAGCTTTGAGAACTCAAGTTCAAATTTTCTTACATCTTCTACAACAGGTTGCAGTCCTTTTAAATCTTTCTGTTGTTTATCTCCTACAAAGAGTTTTATTACTGAATTTAAAATACTCATTATATATGTGTTTGTTTTATAGCTAATTGTGTAGCTATGTTATCTTAATTGAAATTTAAGTTTTATCAACTTAAAAAGAACATCTTATCGGTTAAAAAAAAAACAAAAAAAAAGCCTCTTTAGAGACTTTATATTTTTATCTAGTATTCATCCTCATTCCAAAGATAATCATCTTCGGTTGGATAATCAGGCCAAATCTCCACAATTGAGTCATATGAATCGCCCTCATCTTCAATATCTTGTAGGTTTTCTACTACTTCTAGAGGAGATCCTGTTCTTATAGCGTAATCTATTAACTCGTCTTTACTTGCTGGCCAGGGTGCATCTGCTAAATATGATGCCAATTCTAATGTCCAATACATTTTTTATTGTTTAATTTTGTGCAAAAATAATTTTTTTACTGAATTATGCAAGTCTTTTTTAAGAAATTTATTTTTAAGTAATTACTAGATTTTACTTTTTGTTTAAAATCAATGATTTAGGAATTAATTAAAATTAAAAAAATCTTTAAATCGATAAAAAAAGAACTTCCTATTTTTTTTCTGGTATCCATTTAATTTCGTCTACCATTAAATCTTGGGACAATTTTCGTGCCAACGTAAAAAGATAGTCAGAAAGGCGGTTTAGGTATTTTAAAATATTCTTATCAATTGCTTCTTGGTCATTTAATTCAACAACTAATCGTTCTGCTCGTCTGCAAACACACCTCGCTAAGTGACAGAATGACACAGTTTGATGACCTCCAGGTAAAATAAAATGGGTCATTTGTGGAAGTTCCTCGTCCATTTTGTCTATTTCATTCTCTAAATTATGGATAGAACTTTCATCGATTTTTATTATGTTTAGTCTTTCTTTTCCGTTTTTTAATGTTTCTTTTTCAGCCGGAGTAGCTAACATTGATCCTAAAGAGAATAATTCATTTTGAATAATAAGTAAAGATTTTTTAATTGAAAGATCTATTTTCTGATCTTTTATTAATCCAATGTAAGAATTCAGTTCATCAACAGTTCCATAGCTTTCAATACGTGAATTGTATTTCATTACTCTAGTGCCTCCATAAAGAGCGGTTGTCCCAGTATCGCCAGTTTTTGTATATATTTTCATAGAATAAATTTCTAATTTCGAAAGAACAAAGTTACGAAGATTAGAGTTTATGGCACTTAATTTATAAATGATTTAAAAGTTATACAATTACACTTTTTATAGTCTTATTTTAAAATGTTCTTTTTCTTGCTCTTTTCGGAAAAAAACAATTCCATAATGAAAAACATCTACAGTGACTTTTACTTTTGGGTGTTTTTTTATTTCTGACCAAGCACTTTTCATTTCGTTATTCCAATAAATGTCATCAAAAATCCAAACGGAGTTGTTCGTAATAGTTTGCGTACAAGTATTAAAATAATTTAAAGTTGCTTTTTTGTTATGATTGCCGTCAAAATAAATAAGATTAAATTTTTGTCCCTTTGTAACCTTTGGCAATGTCTCTTTAAAATTACCCACAATAATATTTATTTTTTTCAAATTATTTTGTTTGAATAATTCTTGTGCGATTTTACTTGTTTCAGGACAACCTTCTAACGTTGTGATTATAGAGTCTCGATTACCGATTTTGAGTGCAGCCGTGCCCAATCCTAAAGAAGTTCCAATTTCTAAAATATTTTCAGGCTTAAAATATTTTAATAATCGGATCAATAGTTTTGCTTTTTTGTTTGAAATTCCTGCGACTTCTGCAATTTTAGCAACTTCTCGATTCTTTGATTTAAAAACTTTAGAGCCTACCCCGAAATCTGTAACTTTTATAAATATTTTGTTAGTTTTTACTTGTTGCTTAATTTGCGAGAATGATTTGAATGATCTATCCTCTGTTTTTTTATAAAAACACTTTGTTACCAGATTGTAAACAAAAGGAGAGTGAACTCCGTGTTGATTTGATGATTTTATGATGAATTTTATATATTCTATTATTGAATGCGTCATTATTTTAGAAAAAAAAAGCAAATTAAAATAAAATTATAGCAAATCACTTTTAAAAAGTATATTTTTGTTCACTAATGAGTTAGCTTATAATGAAAAAATACTTTTTACTTTTCTTATCGATATCTTTTCTTTCGTCTTGCGTTCCGAGTAAAAATTTAATTTATTTACAAGGTGAACCCATTCAAGAAAAGGGAATAAAAAGAATAAATAATATTCCTTATAAACTACAAGTGGATGACGTTTTAAATATAGATATCAAGTCAAGTGATCAAAAAATGGTTGCCATATTTGTAAAACAATCAGGAGGAAATTCAAGTCAAAATATTGGCCCTGAATCTAGTTATTTTTCAGGTTATAGTATTGATAGTTATGGTAACATAAGAATGCCAACTTTAGGTGAAATAAATGTTTTAGGTTATACAACTGAAGAGGTTAGAAAAAAAATTGAAAATGAATTAAATAAATATTTCAAAAATAAGGATGATATTTTCGTCTCTGTCAAGCTAGCAGGAATTAAATACACGATTATCGGAGAAATTAATAATCCAGGACCTAAGGTTATATTTCAAAACAAAGTTTCCATTATAGATGCTATTTCAAACTCAGGTAACATTACAATAGTCGGTGATCGAAAAAGAGTAGAAATTATAAGAAATTCAATTTCTGGAATTGAAAAATTCACTATCGACCTAACTGATATAAGTGCATTTAATTCGGATGTTTTCTATATAAAACCTAATGATATTATTAATATCATTCCATTAAAACAAAAAACTTGGGGCACCGGTACAACAGGACTTCAGACATTTACGACCGTTATTTCAGTAATTACATTGTTGTATTCTACAGTTATTTTGGCTAAAAATTTATAGTAGTTATGGAAAATAAAATAAATTTCACAACGCCTACAATTCAAAATAATTTAGATATTAAAAGTTACTTTTTTAAAATTATTTCTTACTGGAAACTATTTTTAGTGACAATTATTATTTCATTGGTTGTCGCTAATTTTATGAATGATTATCAGCAAAAAAAATATAATTTAAGTACTACCATTTCTGTGAAAGAAGAAAACAACCCTTTATTTTCTACTGGAACTAATATTGCATTTAATTGGGGAGGAGCAAGTGATGAAATAGAAACAATAAAAGTTATAATTGGTTCACGATCTCATAATGAAAAAGTAGTAAGAAAATTAAATTTTTTCATTAATTATTTAAAAGAAGGAAGCTACAGAATGGAAGATATGTATGGCTATACTCCATTTACAGTAGATCTGCATGCAGATAAACCTCAACTATACAATAAGCTTTTAAAAGTTGAATTAACAGGAGATGATACTTATAAGATATCGTTCGATTTTAATAAACTTGGTGCTGATAAATTAATTACTTATGATAGTAATGTAGTTTCTGAATTTGTTTCAGAAAAAACTAGTTTTTCTGAAAATTTTAAGATTGATGAATCAATAAATACTCCTTTTTTAAACTTTTCTTTAAAGAAAAAGGGCAAATTTAAGGTTGGAGAAACATATTTTATACGATTTGCAAGTTTTGATGGAACCGTAGCCAGTTATAGAGGTGTTAGTGTGAGAACTATTACTGCTGCAGCATCTCTTTTAGATTTATCGATGAGTGGTCCAAATAAAAGAAGAATAGTAACTTATTTAAACGAGACAGTAAAGGTTTTAGAGGCAGAAAAACAAGACCAAAAAATATTATATGCTCGAAAAACTAAGACGTATATTGATGAATTATTTGCGAGAGAGCAAGATAGTTTAAGCAAAATAGAAAAAGAATTAGGTATTTATAAAGAGGTTAATAATATTTACGATTTATCTTCTGAAGGTTCTCAAGTGTTTGATGAAATTATTGAACTTGAAAAAGAGAAAAAAGTATTTTTAGAATTTAATGATTATTTAAAGAACTTAAAAAGTTACGTTCTTACACATAACAAATATTCCGAAGGGATACCTGTTCCTGCTTTAATAGACATACAAGACGTTAAAATAGCTGAAGAAATAACTATACTCATTCAAAAGTCAACTTTAAGAGAAACTTTAAAAAAGAATGTTACGGAAAACTACCCTGGATTAAAAAAACTTAACAATGAGATTTCAATAGCCAAAAATAATTTATTAGAAAATATAATAAATTTAAGAACTATAAATAATGATAAAATTAGTAAGATTAATAAAAGATTATCAGTTACTAATTCTAAATTAAAGAAAATACCTTCAAGGGAACAGGGGTTATTAAAGTATCAAAGAAATTTTGAAATTTCAGAAGCTAACTATAACTATTTAAAACAAAAAAGTTACGAAGCGGGAACCGCGATTGCGGCCAATGTGTCTGATGTTAAAATTATTGATGAAGCGAAAGATTTAGGTGAAGGGCCAAATTATCCAAAGACTCAGTTTAATTATTTAGTAGGGTTAATGATGGGAATTGTAATTCCATTATTTTACATTATAATTAGAGAGGTTTTGGATACTAAAATACACACAGTTGAGGAAATTCAAAATAATTACTCAATTCCTGTTTTGGGTGTTGTTGGAAAGAATAGCGGAAAAAATAATTTAGCTGTTTTTGAGCAATCAAAATCTTCAGTGTCAGAATCTTTCCGGGCTTTAAGGTCTAATGTTCAGTTTTTGTTTAAAAATGCTGTTGAAAAAGAGAAATCAAAAACTTTAATTTTAACATCTTCCATTAGTGGAGAAGGAAAAACAATGATTTCTATAAACATGGCAACTGTTTTTGCTTTGAGTGGAAAGAAAACCGTTTTAGTGGGGCTAGATTTAAGAAAACCTAAAATTTATAATGATTTTGATTTAACCAATGATATTGGTGTTGTAAATCATCTTATTAATCAAAAAACATTAGATGAAATTATAGTTTCAACTAAAATTCCAAATTTAGATCTTATTTTATCAGGTCCTATTCCACCTAACCCATCAGAACTTCTTTTAAGTGAAACTGCGAATAATATGATTAAAAGTCTTCAAGAAAGATATGATTATGTTATAATTGACACACCACCAGTTGGTTTAGTTTCTGACGCATTGGAATTGTTTAAGTATGGTGATGCGATTATTTATGTAGTCCGTCAGGATTACACGGAGAAAGGAATGATGAAAATGATTGATGATAAATACAAGAATAAAGAGGTTACAAATATCAGTTATGTATTAAATGACTTTTCTGTTAAGAATAAATATGGCTATGGTTACGGCTATGGTTATGGCTACGGCTATGGTTATGGATATCATGAAAATGATGAGCCTAAAGGTGTTTTTTCAAAAATATTCAGCTTTTTAAAAATAAAATAAAGATTTGAAAAGTATCGTTAAATCGATACTTTTTTTCCTTTTATGTAAACAGATTGTATTTGATTATTTCCAAAATTATAAGGAATAATATTATGACTTGCTATTTCTTTTGTAATAAAAAAGCTTGCTAATTTTCCTTTTGTTATACTACCCAGTTCTTCATTTAAGTTCATTGCATAAGCTCCATTAATTGTTGCTGCGTTTATTGCTTCATTAGGAGTCATTTTCATTTTAATACAAGCCGTTGCAACCACAAAGTTCATGTTTCCAGAAGGACTAGATCCAGGATTATAATCTGTAGCTAACGCAATAGCTAAACCATTATCTATTAATTTTCTAGCAGGGGTGTAAGGAATGCTCAAGAAATAAGAACAAGAGGGCAGTGCTACTGGCATTGTATCAGAAACCTTTAATGCCTCTAAATCATTATCAGATAATACTTCTAAATGATCTACAGATAAGGCCTTATGTTTTATAGAAATATCAATTCCACCTATTGAGTTAAATTGATTAACATGTGTTTTTGGAATTAATCCGTATTTTTTTCCTGCGGTTAATATTTTATCAGTATCATCTATCGTAAAATAATCTACTTCACAAAAGATGTCTATAAAATCTGCTAATTTTTCTTTAGCGATTTCGGGTAACATTTTATCAATAATTAAATTTAGATATTCTTGTTTATTATTTTTAAACTCCGTCGGAACTGCATGTGCTCCTAAAAAAGTTGCTTTGATAGGAATATTATAGTTTTCTTTTAATTTTTTGATAACACGCAACATTTTTAATTCAGAGGAAACGGTTAGGCCATAACCAGATTTTATTTCAATAGCACCTGTTCCCAAAGCAATTACTTCTTCTAATCTTTTTGCAGATTCATTGTATAAAATATCTTCTGAAGTTGCTTGTAATTTTTTTGCGGAATTTAAGATTCCACCGCCATTATTTGCAATTTCTTCGTAAGAAAAACCATTTATTCTATTTACAAATTCTTGCTCTCTATTGCCAGCATAAACAATGTGTGTATGAGAATCACACCAAGTTGGTAGTATCATTTTACCTGTACAATCTGTTTTTTTGTCAAAATTAGATTCTTTTAAGTTAGACATCTTTCCAAAATCAAAAACAAGTCCATTTTTAATTATTAAAAACGCATTTTTAATAGAGGGTAAAATATTCATTTCTTTACCCGAGACTTTTTTAACAGAAGCCTCTCTTACTTGCACTAATTCTTTAATATTGATAAATAAATGAGTCATGAACAATTATTAAATTTGATTAAAAGTGAACGTAAATATAACCTAATGAATATCAAAAAATAATATGTACCTCGTTTACCAAACTTTGAGTTTTTCTTTTTTGCAGGTAATCAATGTTATAAATAATAGAAAATATTACGAATTTAATACTCTGTTTTATCTTGCTTTTTCTCCCATTTGTTAAACGGTTCTAGTGCTATTTTTCTAGCTATTTGCTCAAAAGGAATACTTCTTTCGTTGTAGGGCAAAGGAATTTCTTTGTAAATGAATTCATCATCAAAACCAATATTAGCCGCGTCTTGTTGATTACTTCCATAATACACTTTGTCTGGTCTTGCCCAATAAATTGCGCCTAAACACATAGGGCAAGGTTCACAAGAAGTATAAATGATACACCCATCTAATTGAAAAGAGTTAATTTTTTTACAAGCATCTCTAATTGCCGTTACTTCTGCGTGAGCTGTTGGATCATTTGTAGATGTAACTTTGTTATTTCCAATTCCAATAATTTCGCCATCTTTTACAACAATACAACCAAAAGGGCCACCTTCGTTATTATTCATTCCTTTTAAAGCCGCTTTTACAGCTTCACTCATAAATTCTTCGTGTTTGTTCATCTTCATTTTTTATATTAAGATTACTTTTTGGAGCTAAAAAAAAGCTGCATGAAGCATGCAGCTTTTTTCATTTTATAAATTTAGTATTTTTATTTTAAAGCTCCAATCATCTCTTCTGGTTTTACCCACTCATCATATTGTTCGGCAGTTACATATCCTAAACGCACAGCTTCTTCTTTTAAAGTTGTTCCGTTTTGGTGTGCAGTGTTTGCAATTTCAGCAGATTTATAATAACCAATTTTTGTGTTTAATGCAGTAACGAGCATTAATGAATTATTCACTAATTCTGTAATTCTTGAGTGATTTGGCTCAATACCAACAGCACAATTTTCATCAAACGATTTACAAACATCTCCAATTAATTGAGCAGATTGTAAAACATTTGAAGCCATTACAGGTTTAAATACATTTAATTCATAATGTCCTTGGGCTCCACCAAAAGTAACTGCAACATCATTACCCATAACTTGTGCACAAACCATTGTCATAGCTTCGCATTGAGTAGGATTTACTTTACCAGGCATAATAGAAGAACCTGGTTCGTTTGCAGGAATAATAATTTCTCCAATTCCAGATCTTGGTCCTGAAGCCATCATTCTAATATCATTTGCTATTTTATTTAAAGAAACAGCAATTTGTTTTAAAGCTCCGTGAGTTTCAACAAAAGCATCATGAGCGGCTAAAGCTTCAAATTTATTTTCTGCAGTTATAAAAGGCATTTTTGTAAAATCGGCAATATATTTAGCAACCAAGACATCGTATCCTGCAGGTGTATTTAATCCAGTACCTACTGCTGTTCCTCCCAAAGCTAACTGAGATAAATGCTCTAAAGTATTATTTAGAGCTTTTAATCCGAAGTTTAATTGCGCTACATAACCAGAAAATTCTTGACCTAAAGTAAGTGGAGTAGCATCCATTAAATGGGTACGACCAATTTTTACTACATCATTAAATGCTTTTGATTTTGCTTTTAAAGTATCTCTTAATTGTGTAATTCCAGGAATTGTAGTTTCTACAATTTTCTTGTAAGCGGCAATATGCATTCCTGTAGGAAATGTGTCATTTGATGATTGCGATTTATTCACATCATCATTGGGTTGAACTGTTTTTTCTCCCTCACCAATTACTTTCCCAGCAATTTCGTGCGCTCTGTTGGCAATTACTTCATTTACGTTCATGTTAGATTGTGTACCAGAACCTGTTTGCCAAATAACTAAAGGAAATTGATCGTCTAATTTACCTTCTAAAATTTCATCACAAACTGTTGCAATTAAGTCTCTTTTTTCTGTTGATAAAACTCCTAAATCAGCATTTGTGTATGCTGCTGCTTTTTTTAGATATGCAAAACCGTAAACAATTTCTAATGGCATAGAACCTGCTGCACCAATTTTAAAGTTTTTTTTAGAACGTTCTGTTTGAGCTCCCCAATATTTATTTGCAGGAACTTCTACGTTCCCCATAGTATCTTTTTCGATTCTATATTTCATAATTATGATGTAAATTTAAGATATACAAATTTACAAAAAACAATGATTAGAAGTCGTTGATAATTATCATTTTTAGAGAATAAAAAAATTAAATGATGCTATTTTTTTGAAAATAAGTGTTATTTTTGCCTAGGTAATTTTATAAAATATATAAATGTTAGATTTTTCACAATTTTCAGGATTAGTTTTATTTATGTTTATTTTTACAGCCGGTTTTTGGTTGTTAATATTCTTATTAACATTTGTGGTTCCTTATTGGATTGGTGGAACTATTTTAGAAAACTTAAAATTAAAAAAAGAAGCTAAAAGAGCTGCCGAAGGAAAGTAGTTTTTAATACATATTGATATAATAAAAACTCGTTCAAATTCTTGAACGAGTTTTTTTATAGAATTGGTTGAATTTGGTAGGGATTAAAATGACATCCTTTTCTATTTTCCTTTTATAGATTTGAATAAAATTAGATTAATAAAAACTGCAATTTTATCCTCGATTTAAAACTTAATACTGATGCAAAATAGGTGGGCTTAAATAAAGGCAAAAACAAATAATTTTAAATTATTGATAAAATATTTTCTGGCGGCCTGCCAATAACTGCTTTTTTATCATTGATAACAATTGGACGCTCAATTAATTTGGGGTTTTCAATCATTGCTTTAATAATCTCAATATCTGTCAATTTTTTATCTTTAAATTTTTCTTTCCAGATTTTTTCTGTTTTACGAACTAATTGAATAGGAGTGATGCCTAATAAATTGATAATACTTGTTAATTCTTTTCCTGAAGGAACATTTTCTAAATATTTTATTATTTGAAATTTTTTTCCAGAATTTTCTAATACGAGAACTCCTTGTCTTGATTTTGAACAACGAGAATTGTGGTAAATTTTTATCATTTTTATTAAGTTTAAACCTTTTTTTTGGGGAAAGCTCAAGAACCAAAATTTATCTCTTTTTTTGTCCGTTTAGCATTAAATATGCTTTTAAAAATGGATCTATATCTCCGTTCATTACATTATCTACATTACCAGTCTCATGCGCTGTTCTTACGTCTTTTACCAGTTTATAAGGATGCATTACATAATTTCTAATCTGACTTCCCCATTCGTTTTTTAGTTTACCAGATTCAATTTCGTCTCTTGCAGCTTGTTGTTTTTTTAGTTCAATTTCATACAATTGAGACTTTAACATTTTCATTGCTGTTGCTCTATTATCGTGTTGAGAACGAGAATTAGAGCAAGAAATTTGAATTCCTGTAGGTTTATGTGTTAGTTGAACTTTTGTTTCTACTTTATTTACATTTTGGCCTCCAGCACCGCTAGATCTTGCCGTTACTATTTCTACATCCGCAGGGTTTATCTCTATTTCTATAGAATCATCTACTACAGGAAAAACATAAATGGAACCAAAAGTGGTATGACGTTTTCCGTTAGAATCAAAAGGTGAAATACGTACCAATCTATGTACTCCATTTTCTCCTTTAAGCCAACCAAAAGCATAATCGCCTTCAATTTCTATAGTAATAGTTTTAATACCAACAACATCTCCTGCCTGGTAGTTTAGGGTTTTTAATTTAAAACCCTGGCTTTCTGCCCACATCGTATACATTCTAGACAACATTTCTACCCAATCACAACTTTCTGTACCACCAGCTCCAGCATTAATTTGTATGGTGGCAGATAAAGAGTCTCCTTCTTCAGAAAGCATATTTTTAAATTCTAAATCTTCTAAAAAAGAACTTGTTATGGCAAATTGTTCATTGAGTTCCTCCTCACTAGCTTCTCCATCTTTGTAAAATTCATATAAAATATTTACATCTTCATTTAAAGTGACGGTTTTGTTATAATTATCTACCCACTTTTTTTTGAAACGTAATTCTTTCATAAATACTTCGGCAGCTTTCGGGTCGTTCCAGAAATCTGGATTGACCGTTTTCTCCTCTTCGTTCGCAATTTCAATCAGTTTTTGATCAATCGCGAGATAAGATTTTAATTTTTCGATTCTCGTTGCTATATCCTTAAGTTGGTCTTGTGTAATCATAGTTTTAACAAAAATAAATTAATTTTTGAGACTTCTTGTTTGAAAAGCTGATTGATATTTAATAGATTTATAAAATATAATTAAATCAACAAAAGAACAAGATGATAATAGATCTTATTTCAGATACAGTTACGAAACCAACTCCAAAAATGTTGGAATCTATGATAAATGCCAAGGTTGGTGATGATGTTTTTAAAATGGATTCAACAACAAACGAACTACAAAAAAAGGCAGCAGCTATGTTTGGAATGGAAGATGCATTATTTTTTCCTTCAGGAACCATGGCAAATCAGACTGCTATAAAATTACACACGCAACCCGGAGATAAATTATTTTGTGATAAATATGCACATGTATATAATTATGAAGGAGGGGGAGCTGCATTTAACTCAGGAGTAACTTGTAAATTAATTAATGGCGATAGAGGAATGTTTACCGCAAGACAATTGCAAGAAGTTATTAGTGGTCGTTCAGATATTCATGTTCCTTATTCAAGTTTGGTTTGTATAGAAAACACTACAAATAAAGGAGGAGGAGCTTGTTGGAATTTTTCCGAATTAGAAAAATTACAAAAGTTATCAAAACAAAATAATTTAGCTTTCCATTTGGATGGAGCACGTTTATTTAATGCATTGGTGGCAAAGAATGAGAGTCCGAAGCAATATGGAGCTTTGTTTGATACCATTTCTATTTGTCTTTCTAAAGGTTTAGGAGCCCCAATTGGTTCTATATTATTGGGTTCTAAAGCAAATATTGCAAAAGCATTAAGAATTAGAAAATTATTAGGTGGTGCAATGAGGCAAGTTGGGTTTTTAGCAGCAGCGGGAATTTATGCGCTAGATAATCATATAGAAAGATTAGCTGAAGATCATAAAAAGGCGAAAGAAATAGGGTGTGTTTTAGAGGAAGTTACTTATGTTATAAAAGTTGAAAAAATTGAGACTAATATTGTAATTTTTTATGTTGACGACAAAATTGGCGATACAAATTTTATTCAAAAAATGGCTGCAAAAAATATTTTATTAACCCCAATGGGTGAGGGTAAAATAAGAATAGTTACTCATTTAAACTATACAAATGAAATGCACGAAATTCTTTTAAAAGAATTGAAAAACTTTTAGAAACGAAATTAAATAACGGTATGAAATAGCTGATAAGAATAGATTTTTTTTAAACATCAAATTTTAACCAAAATTAAACTTCCTTTCAACTTGCGCGACCAAACTATAAATGGGGAAAATTAGTTTTGGTAAGAGATCGCTCTAACAATTTTAAAGTAATTACAAAACCCGTAATTTTCAAAAACCAATTTAATTTGTGCAGTCTAACTTAGATAATTCTTTGTAATTTCTATTTAATTTTTTCAATAAAATACCATAAAGTAATTGATAGAATAACCACAAAAGACCTAAAATTAATACCGTTGCAATTAAAATAATGAAACCAATTAATAATAATTTTTTCGTGTTTAATATTTCGAATTCCATTTTTATTGAGGCAATAGAAACGACAATTGTTACTATCGCAACGTATCCTAAGTTAAAAATAACATAGTTTCTAACTGTTTTTCTAGTTTTTAAAATATTATTCATTAAAACTTTAGTAGATGCTGTTGCTGAGATTCTTTTATAATTTTGATAAAACTTCGCTAAAAAAAAGAACAGAATAATGTAACCCAATATTCCAGAAAAGAACATAAAATTGACTAATTCTAATTTTTCGTATGTTTTTAAGACCTCATCCCTATCTGAGAGAAAATACAAAGAATTTAAAAATACAAATTCAGCAATACCAATGATAAATATCCATTTCACAATAGATGAAGATTTTGATTGTGCCATTTTATAGATTTCAAGTGAAGAAACTTTATGAGCATCTTCTGGTTGATTATTCCAGGCTTTTTTGTAATTGTCTAATAAATCCATGCTGTTATGGCTTTAGAATGTTTTTTAATTTATCTTTTGCCCTATTCATTTTAACTCTTGCATTAACACTTGATATACCAAGTGTTTCGGAAATTTCTTTATAAGGTTTGTCTTCAAGATATAAAAATATAAGGGCTTTATCAATATCATTTAATTTATGAATTGCTTTGTACAAGGCTTTTAATTGAACTTCTTCTGTATTATCGTAATCGGTTGCTTTTATTTTGTAAGCAATTTCACCAATATCTTGTGTTTTAATCGTTTTTGTAGACTTTCTATACAAAGAAATTGCAGTATTTAGAGCAACTCTATACATCCAGGTGCTAAATTTAGAATCCCCTCTAAACTTCGGGTAGTTTTTCCAAAGCTGAATGGTTATTTCTTGAAACAAATCATTATGAGCACTTTGATTTGTAGTATAAACTCTACAAATTTTATGTGCTATATTTTGGTTTTGTTCAAATTCTGATAAAAATTTAGTTTCTAAATCTTTCTGCACCTGAGTAAATAGTTAGTCACCTATAAGTAGGGTAAATGTATGAAATGTTACATTTTTAATTAAATATATTTTTGTTTGTTAATTTTTATTAAATTTGTTGAACCAAAAACAGAATAAATTGAACAATATTAAACAGGATTTTACAATTAAAGACCTTGAAAATATATCAGGCGTTAAGGCACATACCATTCGTATTTGGGAAAAAAGATATAATTTGTTAACCCCTAAAAGAACGGATACAAATATTCGTCTATATTCCAATAAAAATTTAGAGAAACTCTTGAATATTGTTTTGCTAAACAATAACAATTTTAAAATTTCTAAAATTGCTAAAATGAGTGATGAAGAGCTCCTTTTGCAATGCAACGAAATGGCAATTAAATCTTTGCATAAAGACGAGGCTATAAATTCTTTTAAATTGGCAATGTTTAATTTTGATACAGTTTTGTTTAACAGTACATATGATAAACTTTTATTAAAAATGACATTTAGGGATGTTTTTAAAGATGTGTTTATACCATTTTTAGAACATATAGGTTTATTGTGGCATACAGATACTTTAATACCTGCCTATGAGCATTTTGTATCGAATCTTATTACTCAAAAAATTCAAATAAATACAGAAAAGATTACATCTAATACATCTAATACGGCAAAAACTTACGTACTATATTTACCCGAAAATGAAATTCATGAATTGGGTTTATTGTATTTAAATTATGAATTAAATTTAAGAGGAAATAATACCATTTATTTAGGACAAAGTCTTCCTTTTGATAATTTGAATTATTTTTTAAGTAGTAAGAATAAATATTGTTTTATCACTTACATGACAATAATGCCCTATGATTCTAAAGTAAAAGAATATTTTAAAGAAGCAGATGCTTTGTTAAATGATTCCGAGGCACAGTTTATAGCCATTGGTCGTAAAACAGATTTAGTAAAGAATCTTAATTTTAAGTCAAATATTAAACTCTATAAATCGGTATCTGATTTATTAAAAGAATTATAAATTTTTAGTTGTTCTCCAGTTTGATATTTTATTATATTTGTTAGACAAGTTATAAAATGAGGAAAAAAAATATTCATATTATTGGTTCAGGGTTTTCTGCTCTAGCAGCTTCTTGTTACATGGCAAAAGCTGGTTATAGTGTAACTGTTTTAGAAAAAAATGATACATTAGGAGGAAGAGCAAGACAGTATAAAAACGACGGCTTTACTTTTGATATAGGCCCCTCTTGGTATTGGATGCCAGACGTTTTTGAACGGTTTTTCGCAGATTTTGGCAAAAAGCCCTCAGATTATTACATACTAGATAAATTGAATCCTGGTTATGAGGTTTATTTTGGCGAAAATGATTCTGTAAAAATTTCAAGTGAGCTAGAGGAAATTTACAACTTATTTGAAAATACAGAAAAAGGGAGTGGAGAACATTTAAAGAAATTTTTAGATTCTGCGAAATCTAATTATGAAACAGCTATCACAGATTTAGTATACCAACCAGGAATTTCTCCTTTAGAATTAGTGAACACGACAACAATAGCAAGAGTTTCTCAGTTTTTCTCTACGATACGAAAGCAAGTTAGAAAAAATATTAAGAGTCACAAATTAATCAAAATATTAGAGTTTCCGGTCTTATTTCTAGGAGCAAAACCAAGTAACACGCCAGCTTTTTATAATTTCATGAACTATGCAGATTTTGGTTTAGGGACTTGGCATCCAAGAGGAGGAATGTATAAAGTTATTGAGGGAATGGTTTCTCTAGCCGAAAGTTTGGGAGTTACATTCAAAACAAAATCTAACGTTGAGAAAATTATTACAGATACAACTAAGAAGGTAACTGGTTTAATGGTAAACGGTGAAGAACTTGAAACTAACTTGGTTTTAAGTGGCGCAGATTATCATCATACGGAGACGTTGTTAGATAAAAATGTGCGACAGTATTCAGAAAAATATTGGGATAAAAAGACCTTTGCTCCATCATCATTATTATTTTATGTCGGTTTTGATAAAAAAATCGATAATGTTAGTCACCATACATTGTTTTTTGATACAGATTTTGATGCACATGCAAAAGAGATTTATGATAATCCAAAATGGCCAACAGATCCTTTATTTTATGCAAACTTTACATCAATAACAGATAGTACTTCTGCACCAGAAGGCAAGGAAGCTGGATTTTTCTTAATTCCATTAGCACCAGGAATAGAAGATACAGATATCTTAAGAGATCAATATTTTCAAAAGATTATAGATAGATTAGAGAAATTGACAAATCAGGAAGTAAAAAACCATGTTTTGTTTAAGAAATCTTTTTGTGTAAAGGATTTTGAACAAGAATACAATTCATATAAAGGAAATGCTTATGGAATGGCTAATACACTTTTACAAACTGCATTTTTAAGACCAAAAATTAAAAGCGGTAAAGTAAAAAATTTGTATTTTTCAGGTCAATTAACAGTTCCGGGTCCTGGTGTTCCACCGGCATTGATTTCAGGAAAAATTGCGTCGGAATTAATCTGTAAAAATCAGTAATAGAATGAAAGAATTATTTGATCAAGTTTCTAATGATTTTAGCAAACTAGTTACAAAAAGGTATAGTACTTCTTTTTCGCTAGCAGTAAAAATGTTATCTACAAATATTAGAACTGATATTTATAATATTTATGGTTTTGTTCGTTTTGCAGATGAAATTGTTGATACTTTTCATGAATATGATAAAGCGCAATTATTAGTTAATTTCGAAAAAGATTATTATCTATCCAAAGAGTTGGGTATAAGTTTAAATCCTATTTTAAATTCATTTCAACAAACTGTATCTAAATACAATATTCCTGACGAAATGGTACAAGCTTTTTTAAAAAGTATGAAAGCTGATTTATTTAAAACAGAATATCATACAAAGGCTGAATACGATGAATATATTTACGGTTCTGCAGATGTTGTGGGATTAATGTGTTTAAAGGTATTTGTGAATGGAAATAATGAAATGTATGAAGAATTAAAAGATGCTGCCATGCGCTTAGGGTCTGCATTTCAAAAAGTGAATTTTTTACGTGATTTAAAAGATGATTTCGAACTGCTGAATCGGTCTTATTTTCCAAATGTTGATTTGGGTCAATTAAATACGGTTTCGAAGCAATTAATAATCGATGAAATTGAAGCTGATTTTGAGTATGCTTATAAAAACGGAATTTTAAAACTACCAGTAGAAGCCAAGTTCGGTGTTTATATGGCTTACAGATATTATACGAGATTGCTCGTGAAATTAAAAGCGGTACCCTCAGAAAAAATTATGGATACTCGAATTCGTATTTCTAACCCAATGAAAATAAACTTGTTGGCTAGAAGTTATGTAAAATATAAATTGAACATTATATAATGATTTACGCTCTTATTACTTTAGGTGTTTTTTTATTAATGGAAGGAATTACTTGGTGTACTCATAAATATGTGATGCATGGATTTGGTTGGTATTTGCATGAGGATCATCACCAACCAAAATACAAGGGATTTGAAAAAAATGATGCATTTTTTGTTGTTTTTGCTATTCCCAGTATATCTCTTTTTTATTTTGGGACGTATACATCTCATACCTACTTGTTCTTTATAGGTTTGGGTATACTTTGTTATGGATTGGCTTATTTTTTAGTTCACGATGTTTTAATCCATCAGCGTTTTAAGTGGTTCAAAAACACAAATAATTCATATTTAAGGGGATTGAGAAAAGCGCATAAAATTCATCATAAAAATATGGGGAAACATGATAGTCAATGTTTTGGAATGTTATTTGTTCCTTTTAAATACTTTCAAAAGCCTAAATTTTAAATCCTTATTTAAATTAGAATTTCACTTTAATATCAACCTCTCTTAGACTAATGAATTATTACGATTACATAATTGTTGGTGGAGGTGCCTCTGGCTTAATGATGGCATACAGAATGTCTAATGACTCCTTTTTTGATGATAAATCAATCTTAATTTTAGATAAAGAAAAGAAAAACACCAATGATAGAACTTGGTGTTATTGGGAAACTGAAAACGATGAGTGGAACAATATTGTAAGTGCATCTTGGAAAAGTATTATTTTTAAAAGTGAGTTGCACTCCGCTGAAGAAACCATAGCTCCGTATAAATACAAAATGATTCGTAGTAAAGATTTTTACTTGAAAATCTGGTCTCATCTCGAATCGAAAACAAAAATAACTTTTGAAGTATCAAACGTTTTAAGTATTCATCAATTAGATAATGAAGCATCGGTAATTACAGAAAATAAAATATTTAAAACAAAAACAGTTTTAAATAGTATTATTTTTACTGATGCTTATAAGAAACAAAGTAAATACCCTGTTTTACAACAGCACTTTGTTGGATTTTTTATTAAAACGAAGAAAGATTTTTTTGACATTAATGCTGCCACTTTCATGGATTTTACGGTTGATCAAAAAGACAATACACGCTTTATGTATATTTTACCTTATGCGAAGAACGAAGCTTTATTTGAGTATACTTTGTTTTCAGAACATTTATTACCATACAATGACTACAAAGTAGAAATTGAAAAATATTTAAGTAAAAGAAATATTACTGATTATGAAATTGTAGAAAAAGAACAAGGTTCTATACCAATGACGTGTTACAAATTTTGGAATCACAATACAGAAAATATTATAAACATGGGTACAGCAGGGGGTTGGTCTAAAGCAAGTACAGGTTTTACTTTTAAAAATACCAATAGAAAATCAATTGAATTAATTGATTATTTAAAGAAAAATAAACCACTTCCTAAATTTCATAAAATTAATAAGTTTTGGTTTTATGATTTAATATTGTTAGATATTTTGTTCAAGAAAAATCATATCGGTGCATTTATTTTCGGAAAAATGTTCCAAACAACTACTCCTAAACAAATTTTAAAATTTTTAGATGAAGATACTTCCTTATTAGAAGATTTTCGGATTCAATTAAAATTGCCAATAATTAATTTTATTAAAGCAGCCTTCGCAAGAATTTTAAGATTTATCTAGGATATTTCTCTCTTATTTTTTCTAAACTTAAATTATGAATACTGCCAATATGAGAATGTTGCTTTCCTAAATCGGGCTTATATGTTCCTGCTTGAACCTCACCACCAACTTGTTGATAGGCTTCTCTAAAAGACATGCCTTCCACTACTAGATTATTTATGCTATCAACTGTGAATAAATATTGATATTTTTCATCTTTCAAATCAATATCTTTTACAATTATCTGTTGTATCGAATAATTAAAAATGTCTAAAATATCTTTAACATCTTCAAAAGCATTGATGATATTTTCTTTCAATAATTGAAAATCTCTGTGATAACCCGTTGGTAAATTATTGGTTATCAAAACCATTTCTGTGTGTAAGGCTTGAATTTTGTTACATTTACCACGAATCAATTCAAAAACATCAGGGTTTTTTTTATGAGGCATTATGCTGCTTCCCGTTGTTAATTCATCTGGAAACGTAATAAAATTAAAATTCTGACTCATATATAAACAAACATCCATTGCAAAACGGGATAATGTATTACACAAACCTCCAAGAGCGGATGCAATGGAACGCTCACTTTTCCCTCTGCTTAATTGTGCAGCAACTACGTTGTACTTTAATGTTGAAAAATTTAATTCTTTTGTTGTTAATTCTCTGTCTATAGGAAAAGAACTCCCATAACCAGCAGCTGAACCTAATGGATTTTGATTTACAACTCTAGAAACAGCATTTAACATATAGACATCATCAACTAAGAGTTCTGCATAAGCAGAGAACCACAGTCCGAATGATGATGGCATTGCAACTTGTAAGTGCGTATAACCAGGTAATAAACTTTCTTTATGTGTTGCTGCTAAACTTAAAAGTGTGTCAAAAAGTGTTTTAGTTTTATCATTTATTATTGATAAATTCTCCTTATAATATAACTGCAAAGCAACTAAAACTTGATCATTTCTAGAACGAGCAGTATGGATTTTTTTACCAACCTCTCCTAATTTATTGGTTAATTCCCATTCAATTTTTGAATGCACATCTTCAAAATTTTCCTCGATAGCAAACTCTTCGTTTTCAATATCATCTGCTAGTTCTTTTAAACCTCCTTTTAGATTTTTTAATTCATCAGCAGTGATAATACCGATAGATTCTAGCATTATTGCATGTGCAATTGAAGCCTGTACGTCATATTTTGCAATATGCATGTCAATTTCTCTATCATTACCCACTGTAAATTTTTCTATTTGTTGATCTATTGAAAACCCTTTATCCCAAAGTTTCATGTTTGTATTGTTTTGCTGTTTAATTTTTTATTTTTTTTGAGGTTGTTAAACGATTACACGATTTAACAATTCAATGTATATTTTAATTCCTTCTTCGATTTCGTTAAGGTAAATAAACTCATCAGCAGAATGAGAACGCGTACTATCTCCTGGTCCCATTTTTAATGATTGGCAACTTAATACAGATTGATCTGAAAGGGTTGGAGACCCATATGTTTTTCTTCCCATGGCAATTCCTGCCTTCACTAAATCGTGGTTTGTAGAAATAGAAGATGAGTTTAAGCGTAAACTTCTCGGTTTAATTTTAGTACAAGGTGATTGCTCTTCTAGAATAGTAGCTATTTCTTGATTTGAATACGCATCATTTACTCGAACATCAATAACCAAATTTGTATGAGCAGGCACAACATTGTGTTGTTTTCCGGCATTAATTTGAGTAACTGTCATTTTTACATCACCTAAAGCCTCAGAGGATTTTTTAAATTTAAATTTTTTAAACCATTCTAAAACTTCTATTGTGTTATAAATTGAATTATTATCATTTGGATGAGCTGCATGACTTGGAGTTCCTGATACTTTTGCATCAAAAACAACTAAACCTTTTTCAGCAACGGCCAAATTCATTAACGTTGGCTCACCAACAATAGCCACATCAATTTTCGGTATGATTGATAACATACTGTTTAATCCATTGGGACCACTATTTTCTTCTTCTGCAGATGCAACAATAACCAAATTATATTTTAAATTTTCTAGAGCATAATAATTGGTAAAAGTTGCTATTAAAGAAACTAGACATCCACCAGCATCATTACTACCTAAACCATATAATTTACCATCTTCAACAATTGCTTTTAAGGGATCTTTTGTATAAGCAGCATTTGGATGTACAGTATCATGATGAGAATTTAGCAGCATGGTAGGTTTGCTCTCATCAAAGTACCTGTTGGTTGCCCAAATATTATTTTTTGTTCGTTTAAACGGTATTTCATTTTCACTAAACCATCCTTCAATAAGTTTTGCTGTTTTTTCTTCTTCTTTTGAAAATGATTGCGTTTCAATCAATTTTTTTAAAAGAGAAATTGCATTTTCTGTTAATTTTTCGATGTGCATTTTTATAAAGTAATAGTTGTAAAATTATCGTTTTCTTTTGTGAGCATTGAAGTATTTCCAATATTAACTTTTGATACGCCATTGTTCAGAGCATCAAAGCAATTGTCTAATTTAGGTATCATTCCATCAGTAATAATTTTATCCTCTAACAATTCTTTATAAGTTTTAGAGTTGATGACTTTGACAACTGAATTTTTATCGTTAAAATGTCTTAAAACACCATTTAGTTCAAAACAATAATATATTGATGTTTCATAGATTTTGCTCATTCCAACTGCGATTGTACTTGTAATTGTATCTGCATTTGTATTTAATAATTGTCCGTTTCCATCATGCGTAATTGCACAAAAAATCGGTGTGAAATCAGCTTTAATTAATTTATCAATAGAATCAGAAGCAACTTGTTTTACATCACCAACAAATCCAAAATCTACTTCTTTAATAGGTCTTTTTTCTGACTTTATACTATTGATGTCTGCTCCTGTTAAACCAATTGCATCAATATTTAAAGATTGTAATTTAGCCACTATGTTTTTATTAACCAAACCTCCATAAACCATTGTAATGACCTCTAAAGTTTCGGCATCCGTGATACGTCTACCATTTATCATTTTAGATTTAATACCTAATTTAGACGCAATGTGAGTTGCTCTTTTACCGCCTCCATGAACAAGGATTTTCTTTCCTTCTAAATTAGCAAATAATTTTAGAAAACTATTTAGAGAAGTTTCATCTTCAATAATATTTCCTCCAATTTTTATGATTGATAGTTTTTCCATTTAAGTAGGACTTGTTTCAATTTCTGGTTTTGTTTCTTCATTACGAGAAAGAATTTGGAATAATACCTTTTAGTGAAGAAATTTCTTTTTTTCTCACAATGTCGTTAATTATTCTCTAATATTTTCTTCAACACTAATTGTGCTGCGTAAGTTCTGTTATTTGCTTGTTCAATCACTAAAGAATTGTCGGAATCTAATACAGCATCTTCAACAACTAAATTTCTTCTAACCGGTAAACAGTGCATAAACTTTGCATTTTCAATTTTTTCTTTGGTAATCATCCAATTAGTATCGGTTGAAAGAATTTTTCCATAATCATCATAAGAACTCCAGTTTTTAGTATATATAAAATCAGCATCTTTAAAAGCTTCTTTTTGATTGTGATAAATAGTTGTCTTTTTAGTGATTTCTGAGTTTAAGTTATAACCTTCAGGATTTGTAATCACAAACTCTACGTCCATTTTTTGCATTGCTTGAACAAAACTATTTGCAACTGCATGAGGCAGTGCTTTAATGTGAGGAGCCCAACTTAAAACTACTTTTGGTTTCTTTTTTGTAGAATTCTCAAAAATGGTAATGGCATCGGTTAAACCTTGTAAAGGGTGACCGGTTGCACTTTCCATGCTTACGACTGGTACAGAAGCAAACTCTATAAAAGATTTTAAAACATGCTCAGACTCATCTTTCTCTTTGTCTGTTAAAGAGGGGAAAGCTCTTACAGCAACAATATCACAATATTGAGAAACTACAGCAGCAGCTTCCTTAATATGTTCTGCAGTATTGCCATCCATAATAGTTCCATCTCCAAACTCAATACCCCATGCATCACCAGAAACATTCATTACTATAGGATCCATTCCTAAATTTAAAGCGGCCTTTTGTGTGCTTAAACGTGTACGCAAACTCGAATTAAAAAATAATAACCCCAAGGTTTTATTTTTTCCTAATTCCTTATTTTTTAATCGGTTCTGTTTAATTTTAATGGCTTCTCCAATCCAAGTATTGATATTGTCAATGTCATTTATAGATGTGTAATTCTTCATTTTTCACTATTTTATTTTTGTAAAAGGAACTTTATTTTCAAAGGCATTTGTGATAAAATTATCTTCTAAACCGTTCAAAATCCAAGTTTCAATTTGTGCATTTTTACTTATTTCTGCTGCTTCAATTTTAGATCCCATTCCACCACTTCCATGTGAAGATTTAGAATTAACAACCTCATTTTTTAAATCCTCAAAATTCTTGACTTCGTGAATGGTTTCGGGAGCATTATTTTTGATAGATTCCTTTGTATAAACCCCATTGGTATTTGTCGCAATTAACAACAAATCGACATTTAATAAGGTAGCTGTTAAAGCCGCTAATTTATCATTATCACCAAACTGAATTTCATCAGTTGCAACTGTATCGTTTTCATTAATAATTGGAATATAATTATTGTTTACCAAAACATTAATGGTATTTACAATATTGTTTTTACTTTGTTGTTTTTCAAAATCTGAATAGGAGAGTAAGCATTGAGAACTTAATAAACCATATTCTCGAAAAATTTCTTGATAAATTCTTATTAAATGTGGCTGACCAATTGAAGCTAAAGCTTGTTTTACAAAAATTTCAGATTGTTTACTCTCTAGTTTTACAAATTGTTTTGCAACTGCAATTGCACCAGAGCTTACAATAATAAATTCATAAGTGTCATTTAGTTTTGCAATCTGATTTGCAATATCTTCAATTTTTCCTCGAGAAATATTATCTGTTTCTCTGGTAAGTGTATTTGAACCTACTTTCAGTAAAATGCGTTTTTTATTCATTTATTTCAGGCTTTACGTGCTATTACAGATATTTATTAAAATCAACAAATACTTACTTTTTTTAAAACTCCATGCCAAGAGCTTGCCTATTATCTTGTTTGTCCGTTTCCGTGAACGTACCATTTATTTGTCACTAGATGCTCCAAACCAATTGGTCCGCGTTGATGTAATTTGTCTGTACTAATAGCTAATTCTCCTCCTAAACCTAACTGACCACCATCTGTAAAACGTGTAGAAACATTGTGATATACAACAGCAGTATCTACATTTTGCATAAATAACTTCGCTGTATCAATATTTTTAGTGATGATTGCTGAAGAATGTCCGCCAGCATATTTATTAATCATTGCAATGGCATCTTCATTTGAAGCAATTTGTCCAATTACAATTTTGTAATCTAAAAATTCTTCATACCAGACTTCTTTTGATGAAATTTCTTTTATTTTGTGATTTTTAGAAACAATTGCATCACCTAGAACCTCAATTTTATTTGCATTTAATTTTGATATTAATTTGTTTACGAATGCTTCTTTATTCGGTAATTTTTCATCGATTAATACTTTATCAACAGCGTTGCAAGCAGATATTTTTGATTTTCCATTCAAAATAATATCAATTGCTACCTCTAAATCAGCTTCTTTATGAACATACACAAAATTATTTCCTCGTCCGCTAATTATAACAGGGCAATTAGCGTGCTGTTTTACAAATGCTATTAATCGCTCTCCTCCTCGAGGTACAATTAAATCGACTTTTTGAGTTGGCTTTTCTAAAAATGCTTGAGTTTCTGTTCTGTTGAATTGTAAATATTGTACCCATTCTTTAGAAGCATTATGTTTTAATAAGGCTTGATGCCATAATTTAACGATTTTTAAGTTTGAATTTAAGGACTCTTTACCTCCTTTTAATAAAATTTTATTTCCAGATTTAAAAGCAATTCCTGCAGCTTCAACAGTAACATCTGGTCTCGATTCATAGATAATTAAAACCGTTCCCAATGAAGCTGTTTTATTATAAACTTGCATTCCATTGTCATGCTTAAAACTAAAACGTTCTAGACCAACAGGATCTTTCTGAGAAGCTAAATGTTTAGCAGCAGCTATCATTTCATCAACTTTTTTATTATCTGCCTTTAAACGATCAAACATAGAAATATCATCACCTTTATACGCTTCTAAATCCTTTTTATTAATGCTAATAATTGCTTCTCTTTCTTCATCCAGAAGTTCGGCCATTGTTAGTAAAACGGCATTTCTAGTTTCTATGGGTAATAAAGTATTCATCTATTCTTTTTATTCTTATTTTTTATCTAAAATATCTACCAAAGCCTCAAAAAATTGATCGATATGGTCTTTTTTCACTGTTAATGGAGGTAAAATTCTTAATAAATTTTTATTCATCGCGCCACCAGTAAAAATCTGATAATCATAAATTAATTGCTTGCGTAAATCTCCAACTTCAAAATCGAATTCGAGACCAATCATCAATCCTTTTCCTTTAATATTTTTTATCATAGGAATGGTTTTTGCAATTTTGATAAAGTAGGACGACATTTCTTTTACGTTATCCATTAATCCTTGTTCTTTAATTACATTTAAAACAGATAAACCCGCCGCACATGCCAAATGATTTCCACCAAAAGTAGTTCCTAACATTCCAAATTTAGCCTCAATATTTGGGTGAATTAAAATTCCACCAATGGGAAAACCATTTCCCATTCCTTTGGCAATTGAAATAATATCTGGAGTTACATTATAATGTTGAAAAGCAAAGAATTTACCAGATCTTCCATAACCAGACTGAACTTCATCAGCAATTAATAAAGTATTATTTTCTTTACAAAGTAAATCTACTTGTTCAAAAAAATCTGAATTTGCCTGGTCTAAACCACCAACACCTTGTATGAATTCTAAAATAACAGCACAAACATCACCTTTTTCGAGTTCTGTTTTTACATTTTCTATATCATTTAAATCTAAAGTAGTAACTTTTTGTTGTGCGTTAATTGGTGCAATAATATTTTTATTATCCGTTGCAGCAACTGCAGCAGAGGTTCGACCATGAAAACCATTTTTGAAAGCAACAATTCTTGATTTTCCTGTTTTAAATGAGGCCAATTTTAATGCATTTTCATTTGCTTCCGCGCCAGAATTACATAAAAATAATTCATAGTTTTTACAACCAGAAAGTGCTTCTAATTTGTCGGCTAATTTGACTTGTAATGGATTTTGAATCGCATTTGAATAAAACCCCAATTCAGCCACTTGATTGGTTATTGCTTCAACATATTTTGGATGTCCATGACCAATAGATATTACCGCATGACCCCCATATAAATCTAAATATTCAGTTTGGTTTTCATCATACACATAAACTCCTTTAGCTTTTACAGGTGTAACATCGTACAATGGGTAAACGTTAAATAATGGCATGTTGTTAGTTTTTTATTTGGTTGATTTTATCAAATGATTTATTTATACCTTTAATTAAAGAAGAACTTAAACCTTGGTGTTCCATTTCGTTTAATCCTTCAATAGTGCATCCTCCAGGAGTTGTAACTCTGTCTATTTCTGCTTCCGGATGATTGCCCGATTCTTTTAATAAAGTAGCAGCACCAAAACAAGTTTGCATTGCTAATTCGTGAGCTTCATGCGCTTCAAAACCTAACTGAATTGCACCTTGAGTTGTTGCCCTTATTAAACGCATCCAAAATGCAATACCGCTTGCACAAATTACGGTAGCAGCTTGTAATTGCTCTTCAGGAATTACCATTGATAAACCTAAACTATTAAAAATAGTTTTGGCTAATGCTACTTTTTCTTTTCCTTTTACATTTGGGGAAAGGCAAGTCATCGATTGGCCAACGGACGCTGCAGTATTTGGCATTGAACGAATAATATATGTATGTAAACCAACAATATTTTCAATTTTTGCAATAGAAAAACCTGTGATAACAGAGATTAAAACATGATTATCATTTAATAGAGGTTTTATATTTTTTAATAGATTCTCGAGATGTCTTGGTTGAACAGCAAAAATTAAAATATCAGAATTTTTAACGGCTTCTTCATTGTTAGATGTTAAAATCACTTCAGAAAAATCATTAAATGTTGTAATTGAACTTGTATTTCTTTTTGTTAAATACAAAGATTTCACAACTTTATTTTTCAATAGACCTTTTGCGATAGATTGCCCTAAACTTCCTGCTCCAATAATTGCTACTTTCATAATTGTTAGTTGTTGTAATTCGTTGTGTTGTTTTGAGTTTTTTTTTGACGTTACCACAAGGGTCGCGCTTTACATTATATCTTTTTTTCGATCCTCAAAAAAGGATGCCATTTCAATCGCTAACGCAAATACATAATATTAAAAGAAATTCGCCTTTAAATTTAAACCCAAGGTTTCTTCAAAACCTGACATTAAGTTCATGTTCTGAATTGCTGCTCCAGAGGCCCCTTTTAATAGATTATCAATTGTACTTGTTATTAATAAATTATTACCATGCTTTTCGAGGCCAATTATACATTTATTTGTATTTACTACTTGTTTTAAATGGATTTCTGCATCAGAAATAAATGTAAAGGCCGCATCTTTATAATATTCTCGATACATTTTTTTTGCATTTTGAATACTACCGTCAAATTTTGTGTACGTCGTTGCAAAAATTCCTCTTGAGAAATTTCCTCTATTTGGCATAAAGTTAATTTCAGAATTAAAATCTGCTTGTAACAGATTTAGAGTTTGATTAATTTCTCCTAAATGCTGATGATTAAATGCTTTGTAGTGAGAAAAATTATTATCTCTATAGGTAAAATGTGTTGTTAAAGATAATGATGTACCAGCCCCAGTAGCACCCGTTACAGCATTAATATGGACATCATTTTTTAATAATCCATTTGCTGCTAAAGGTAAAATTGCTAATTGAAGAGCAGTTGCAAAACAACCTGGATTTGCAATATGTTTTGCTGTTTTTATTGCTTTTTTATTTAATTCAGCTAAGCCATATATAAATTCTTTACCTTGGAAATTCTTATTTGCAAGTAACCTAAAATCGTTACTTAAATCAATAATTTTTGTCTTGTCAGAAAAAGTCGTTTTTTCTAAAAAAGCAATAGAATTTCCATGTCCTAAGCATAAAAATAATACATCAACATTAGTATTAATCGTGCTAGTAAAATTGATTTCTGTATTACCAATTAAATCTTGATGCACTTTATACAATTTGTTACCAGCATTAGAAGTGCTGTAAACAAAATTGATATTTGTTTCTGAATGATTTAATAATAATCTTATTAATTCACCAGCTGTATAACCTGCACCTCCTATAATTCCTATTTCTAATTTTTTCATCTTATCTATAAAAGTATAACAATTATGTATTATAAATCAATTATTTACTTGTCTATATATTTTATTCTGATTTCCTAAAATTTTAATGAAACCTTTAGCGTCATCAGCTGTCCAAGCTTTATTCTCTTCACCATATGTGCTAAATGCACTGGACATTAAATCGTGATCAGAAATAATTCCGTCTAAAGAAAAATGATACGGTTTTAAAGTTACCACAACATTACCAGATACCATTTTTTGAGAACTTTGTAAAAAAGCTTCAATATCTCTCATCACAGGATCTAAATATTGCCCCTCATGTAAATGCATTCCATAGAAACTAGACAAATATTCTTTATGTTGTAATTGCCATTTGGTTAAATTATGTTTCTCTAGTAAATGATGTGCTTTTACAGTAATTAATGCAGCAGCAGCTTCAAAACCAACTCTTCCTTTCGTACCAACAATTGTATCGCCAACATGAATATCTCTACCAATTGCATATTTTGAAGCAATATTATTTAAGTTTTCAATATTAACTTCCGGTTTGTTTTCTTTGCCATTTAAAGCTATAAATTCGCCATTTTTAAAAGTAAGTGTAACTTTTTCTTCACCTTCTTTTTCTAATTGGGAAGGATATGCTTCTCCTGGTAAAGGTAATTCTGACTTTAGAGTTTCAACGCCACCAACACTTGTTCCCCAAAGACCTTTATTTACCGAATATTTAGATTTTTCCCAAGGCATATCAATTCCTTCAGATTTTAAATAATCTATTTCTTCTTGTCTAGTTAATTTTCCATCTCTAATTGGTGTAATTATTTTGATGCCGGGAGCTAAAGTTTGAAATATCATATCAAAACGAACTTGGTCGTTTCCTGCACCAGTACTGCCATGGGCAATATATTCTGCACCAATATTTTTTGCATATTCAATAATTTCAATTGCTTGAATAATTCTTTCTGCACTTACAGATAAAGGATAAGTACTATTTTTTAATACATTTCCAAAAATTAAATACTTTACTACTTTATTATAAAAAGTTGCAATGGCATCAATGTTTCTGTAAGTAGAAACTCCCATTTTATATGCGTTACTTTCTATTTGTTTAATTTCTTTGGATGTAAAACCTCCCGTATTTACGCTAACTGCATGCACATCGTATTCTTTTGATAAGCTCACTGCGCAATAAGATGTATCTAAGCCACCACTATAAGCAATTACTAGTTTTTTCATTTTTTATTTTTTTTTAGAAACAAATTCTGTTTAATATTTTTTAATCTTTTAAAGACGCTCTCTTTAATTTGTTCGGGTTTCTTTTTATTTTGATTTTTAGGATCAAACAACATACCTGTGCATAAACACATTTTTCTGTTTGTTCTGGTTAAAACGTCATAGTTTTTGCATGTTTTACAACCATTCCAAAAAGTTTGGTCAGTTGTTAATTCAGAGAAAGGAACGGGTTTATATCCTAAATCACTGTTTAATTTCATTACAGGTAAACCTGTTGTTATACTAAAAACTTTTGCATTAGGAAATTTAGCTCTCGAGTGATTAAAAACTACTTTTTTAATTTGTTTTGCTAATCCTAGATTTCTAAAATCTGGATGTACAATTAATCCTGAATTAGCAACAAATTTTCCATGACCCCATTTTTCTATATAACAAAATCCCGCAAACTTTCCATTTTCTAATGCAATTACAGCATTTCCGTTTTGCATTTTATTGGCAACATATGCAGGTTTTCTTTTTGCAATTCCTGTTCCTCTAACTTGAGCAGCATCTTCTATGGTTTTACATATTATATCTGCGTAAACGGTATGTGATTTGTTAGCAATTACAATTTCCATTGCATTGTATTTTTGTTTTATAAAATTGTTGTTTGTTTTGTTTGTTTTGTTTGAATGAAGAATTGGACTCACCTAAATTCCATAATAGTCTAAACACCCAAAGGGCGAATAGTGAAACTGCGTCGTACAATTTTGTTGTTATTTTTAATAATAACTAGAGGCTGTAAGTAAGTTTTATAAGAAAGATTCACGATAAAGAATAAATGGTTAAATACTGATATAAGTTCACTCGTTGCTAACATAAAGTATTAGCGACGTCGATTGCGGAAGCACGAGCTGGGAACTATCGTTGTATATAATTTTTTTCTTTTTGAAGTACTCATAATGCTAAAATATATTTTTTTTTAACAGTATTGATATAAGTGCACTTCTTTTTTTCAACTTTTACTAAATTTAAACAAAATTAGATTTTCAGTTAAAAATAAGTCAATATAATTAAGAAATAATCTTTTTTTGATAATTTAAAATTTGAAAAATTGAGGTGCTTTTACTTTTCAAACAATTTTATACAAAAAATACAACTCATCCTCTAAAAGATACAACTCAGTATTCTTTTGTTTTATAGAATAGCTTTCTATAACATATTTGCATTATAATTAACCATCAAAAGAAAAATAATGAAATTTATAATAGCAATTTTAACAATAATAATATTATTTATAACGAATAAAATAACTGGTCAAAACAACACAATAACTGCAAAAGTTATCAATGCAACTTCAGATGCGGGTAAAGTAGAGTTTGCTTTGTATAACAAAACTAATTTCAGAATGAAACCTCTACAAGGTGCCAAATCTAAAATTGTAAATGGAAAAAGTGTTGTTGTTTTTGAAAATATAGAAGCTGGAGAATATGCAATTATTTGTTATCATGATAAAAATAATAATGACAAAATGGATTTTGAAGTTAATGGGATGCCATTAGAAGATTATGGTGCTTCTAACAATATAATGAATTTTGGTCCTCCAAAATTTGAGGATGCTAAATTTAGTATTATTGATAAAAATGTTTCTTTAGAAATAAAATTTTAGTAAGTTTATTATATCCTATTAATTTCGATAATGAAAACACCGAGTATAAATATTTATAAAAATTTAAAAAGTGGCTTTATAGTTTGTGCAAAGCTTACTTTGTTTTTAGGGCTTTTTTTTATCCTTGTATATCAGAAATTTACAATTATAGGAATGGCTCAGGTGTTTTTAATTTCTGCAATGTATTCTTTTACACTAGGTCTAGGAAACGGATTTATTAATGAATACTTGAACTCAAAATGGGATTGGGTAAAAGAAACCAATAAAAGAGTTTGGATTGGCATATTTACTACAATTATATATACTGGTATTACTGTTTTAGTAATTCATTATATAATGTATATTCTAATTTTCGGAAATAAATTTGAAATTTTTTTTACAGGAAATTTAGCTTGGATTCATTTATTTACATTTGTTTTTTCGTTAGGAGTTGCTACTTTTTTTCACGCTCGTGGTTTTATGATTAATTGGAAAGCATCTGTAAGTCAAGAAACTACAAAGCAAGAAATTGTTGCAAAAACAGAAACAGCAAAGTTTGAGTCTTTAAAAAATCAATTAGATCCACATTTTTTGTTTAATAGTTTAAATGTATTAACGAGTTTGATTGGTGAAAACCCTAATCAGGCTGAAAAATTTACCACAAAATTATCTAAAGTATATCGCTATGTTTTAGAACAAAGAAATAAAGATATAGTCCCTATTGAGGAAGAATTAAAGTTTGCTAAGACATATATGGAATTGTTAGGAATGCGTTTTGAAGATGCTGTTCAGTTCAATATTCCAGATTCAATAAGTAATCATGAGTTGAAAATTGTGCCTTTATCATTACAACTTTTACTAGAGAATGCTGTAAAACACAATGTTGTTTCAAATTCAAAGCCATTAACAGTTAATATTTATGAAGATAACTATTATTTAATTATTGAAAATAATATAAATCCTAAAGCGGCAATAGGTAAAAGTACCAATGTAGGATTACAAAATATTGCTGATAGATATGGATTAATTACTCAAAAAGGAGTTAAAATAGAAAACAACAATAAAACTTTTAAGGTGAGTTTACCTCTGCTTATTAAAATGAATAATATTATGTACACAGAAGATTTAGAAAATAGCAATTATGTAAAGGCAATTGAAAGAGTAGAAAAACTGAAAGAGTTTTATCAAAATTTAGCTTCATATTGTTTAGTAATTCCTTTTTTAATTTTTATAAATTTAAAATTTTCACCAGGTTTTCACTGGTTTTGGTTTCCAATATTTGGATGGGGAATAGGATTAGTTTTCCACTTTTTAGAAGTAAATAATTATACTTTTTTCTTAGGAAAAAATTGGGAAGACAAAAAAATTAAAGAAATGATGGATAAGGAAAATCATTTAAATAGAACAAGATAATGGAGAAGGAGTTTACAAAAGAGCAACAATATGTTCTGGCTCGCAAAAGAGTAAAGAAAATAAGTGAGTTTTATAAACACTTGGTAATTTATATTGTTGTGAATATCTTTTTAACGGCTATTTTTATTTCAGGAGATATTAATGACCGAGATACTTTTATGGAAGCTTTTACAAATTATCATAATTATGTAATATGGTTTTATTGGGGAATCGGAATTACGTTTCAAGCTTTAAATACTTTTGGAATGAATTTGTTTGTAAGTAAAGATTGGGAGAAGAAAAAGATTAACGAATATATGGACGAACAGAATAATAGAAGATTCTAATGATACAAGACCAAGCTAAACAACAGCGTTATTTAAAAGCTCAAAAAAGAGTAAAAGATATTAAAGGATTTTATTCACATGTAACCGTTTATTGTACAATTATACCAATTATTATATGTATGAATTTAAAATTTGAGCCTAATTTTCACTGGTTTTGGTTTTCTGTTTATTGCTGGGGTACAGGACTATTTATTCATTGGTTAAAAGTTTTTGGCTTTAGATTCTTGGGAATAGGAAAGGATTGGGAGGAGAAGATGATTCAAAAAATTAAGGAAGAACAAAGTGAAAAAAGATAGAGACTATGGATAATAATTTTACACAAGAAGCTAGTTTTATAAGAGCAAAAAAAAGAGTAAAAGCTATAAAAGGATTCTATGTACACCTTATTGTTTACATAATTATTAATATTGTTATTAGTGGTATTATTATATTCGGATTGATAAAGAGTGATTATAGTTTTAAGGATAGTTTATCTAATTTCGGAGTTTATTCTACTTGGATTTTTTGGGGAATAGGAATGTTTTTTCATTGGTTTGGTGTTTTTGGTTTTAAGTCTCTTGGTTTAGGAGATGATTGGGAAGAAAAGAAAATTAAAGAACTTATGGACAAAGAAGAGCAACGCAGTAAAAATATTTAAAAGATTTTTTGAATGGATAACTGATGACAATTTTAAACCCCCAAATATATTAAAAATGAAGGTACTAATAATTGAAGATGAAAAGCCAGCAGCAAGAAGGCTGAATAGAATGTTGGCAAATTTAGGTTTAAAAGTTCAGCAAATGTTGCATTCTGTAGAAGAGTCTCTAAATTGGTTGCAAAATAACGAACATCCAGATTTAATATTTTTAGATATTCAGCTTTCTGATGGATTGTCTTTTGAAATTTTTGAAGAAATTGAAGTCAAATCCGCTATTATATTTACGACGGCTTATGATGAATATGCATTGAAAGCTTTTAAACTGAATAGTATCGATTATTTATTAAAACCTTTAGACGAAGATGAGCTGAAAGTGGCAGTCGATAAGTTTAACGAGAATAGACCAAAACAAACAGATGTTCAAGTAAATTTGGATGACATTCGTAAATTATTGGTAAATCCCGTAGATAGAAAGTTTAAAAAAAGATTGACAATTAAGGTTGGGCAGCACATAAAAATTATTCCTATTGATGAAGTAGAATGTTTTTACAGTGAGAATAAATCGACTTATATTTATACAAGAGAAAATAGAAATCACCTTTTAGATCATTCTTTAGAATATTGGCAAGAACAATTAAATCCTGAACATTTTTTTAGAGTTAATAGAACATTTATAGTCTATATAAATGGGATAAAAGATATTATAGCGCATTCTAATTCTCGTTTAAAATTAATTTTACATTCTTTTAGTGAAACAGAAATTATTGTGAGTAGAGAACGTGTAAAAGAGTTTAAAAATTGGATTGACTAAACGAAGTTGTATATTTAGCATAATCGAACAAAAAATAAATATTCCTTTCGTAAAATATTATAGAGAGTATATCCAAAATCTTCTAAAAAATTTATTTCCACAAAACTACAGATATTCCGTTCTAACTTTAATTTTAAACTTAAATTTACATCCTTTAAAAAAATGTAATTTTATTAAAAATTATACATGAATATTTACAGGGAAATAGAAGCAGAAATTAAAGCGGCTTCAAATATCGTTATTACAGCTCACAAGTCTGCAGATGGAGACTCTATAGGTTCTTCTCTAGGATTGCTTTATTTTATTGAAAAATTAGGTGAAAAAGGCGTTGTTTGTCACCCAGATAAAGCTCCAGATTTTTTGCATTGGTTGGATACCTCAGCGGTTCTTTTAATGGAAGAAAATGAAGAAGAAGTAATTGAACAAATGCAGAAAGCAGATTTAATTTTTTGTTTAGATTACAATGCAACAAATAGATTGGGGCCGGAAATGCAAGTTTTATTAGAAGAAGCAACTTGTAAAAAAATAATGATAGATCATCATTTAAACCCTGAAGAATTTTCCACGATAACTCTTTCCGAAACATCAGCTTCGTCAACATCTCAATTAATTGTTGACTTAATAGAAAAGTCGGGAAATTTAGAATTGTTAGATGAAAAAATAGGTATACCATTATATGTTGGTATTTTGACCGATACAGGTGGCTTTCGGTTTAATTCTGTGAAACCAAGAACTCACGAGGTTTTAGCAAAAATATTAGCAGCAGGAGTTCAGCATCATTTAATTCATGAAAAATTAAGTGATAATAATACAGAAAGTCGCTTGCGTTTGCAAGGATTCGCAATGAGCGAAAAGTTAGAAATTTTATACGAGCAAAATGTGGGTATTATTTCTTTATCTAAAGAAGAACTGGCTAAATATAATTACAAAAAAGGAGATACAGATAGTTTGGCAAACACAGTGTTATCTATTAAAGGAATGAAAGCAGCTATTGTTTTTACTGAAAGAGATGGAATTATTAAAATTTCTTTCAGATCTAAAGGATCAGAAAACCCTGTAAATATTTTGGCTAAAGAGCACTTTAATGGAGGAGGACATGCAAATGCTTCTGGAGGAATGAGTGATTTAACGATAAAAGAAACATTAGAGAAATTAAAAGGATTAATACCTCAATATTTTCAAAAATAAAATCTTAGTTGATATTAGTCTAGTTTTTTTAGTTTTTAATGAAAGATGAAGCTTCATTGTTCTTTTCTAAAACTATTTTCAATAAATTAATAAAAAATTTTTTAATAATTAAACTTTGATTATTTTTATCAAAAAATTGTAAAAATTTGGACACAGAAAGTGTGTAAGAAAATAAAAAAAAAGGAGTAAAATGCGATTAAATGAAAAGCAAATACAAAGAAAATTATCAAGCGGTAATTTAATTAGATTTGCATTTGGTAAATTAAAAATGTTTAAAATAAAAAATTAAAAGAAATAATTTTTAACGAATTATAAAAAAACAAAATGATTAAAAAAAAACTCTTATCAATTATCGTAATCGTATTTTCACTTATCATAGTTAGTTGTAGCAGCAATAATAAGTTTAAAATTGAAAAAGGAATTGTTGGTGAAATTAATACAAAAACCACCATTAAAGAATTAAGTACGATTTTTAAAACTGATTCTCTTGTTAAAAACTTAAGTGAGGGAGCACAAGGAGATAATTATTTTCAGGAAGATGATGAGTATTATGTTTTCGAAAAAGGTGGAAAGTTATTGTTAACCATTTTACCGAAAGAACAATTAGATTCTACTTCAACAATTAAAAGCATCGAAATTCATGATGAACGTTTTAAAACCGAGTCTGGTATTAATATAAATTCAAGTTTTATAGAGATAAATGCAAACAATAATATAAACAGGGTAGAATCTACTTTTTCGTCTGCAACCTTATTCTTAGACAATTTGAATACAACAATTACAATCGATAACGAGGAATTGGGTTTGAAAGAGTTTAACACACAAAAAGTTTCAAAAGAGCAAATTCCTGATTTAGCTAAAATGAAAACGTTTATTGTTTGGTTTAATTAGGGCGTATTTTGCCCGTTTTATATAAAGGACAAAACCGCGCTTTCCATTATATCTTTTTAAGCTGAATTAATTTCAGTACATTTAAAAATACTTATTTACTAATTATAGATTATATATATTTAATAAATAAGTTTTTTGCTTAAAAAGGATGCCATTTCAATCGCTCACGCAAAAGCAATTTTTATGAAGAAAAAATATTGCATTCAAAAGTCTCCATTTATTGTGCCTACAACAGATGGTAAATTAATTGAAGAACACTTCGGTAATGCAACAGACGGAAATTCTCAAGTAAGTATCGCACACATGATTGCGCCTTCTGGATGGAGTGAGCCTTTTCAAACTCCAGAGTTTGATGAATACACATACATTATTAAAGGTAAAAAGCAATTTATTATCGATGGAGAAATGATTGTTTTAGAGACAGGTCAATCTATAAAAATAGAAAAAAACACTAAAGTGCAATATTCAAACCCTTTTGAAGAACAATGTGAATATATTGCTATTTGTTTGCCTGCTTTTTCAATGGATTTGGTAAATAGGGAAAAGGTTTAAGTTTTGTTTTTACTGAAGTAAAAGGGTAAGTAAATCAATACGAAAAATGGAATAACAATTATTTCTACAACAAAAATGTATTGAGGCCAATCTCCAAAAACATCTAATAAAGTGGTTGCATTCGGTTTTCTGTTGGTATAAAAATAATTAGATCCTAAAAGATAGTTTATTAGAAACATAAATACCATGTATAGTTGCATCCCTAAAAAAGATTTACCAACACTTTTTAAAGTTGGTCTCATTTTATAGATGAAAACAGCATACATCATAAAAATGACTAAACCTGCGTGTACATACCAATATCTAAAAAAAGGGTAATTAAGATAATTGTATTCACTGGGTGTAATTAGAGACTGAAGTGTACCTGCTAAAATTAAAAAAAAGAACACCTCAAAATATAAAAGTTTTCTTGTGTAGGATAAAATAGGAATTAATAGTGCTAAAAAGCTGCACAAATGCAGGGGTAAGTTTTCTTGATAATTGAAATTTTCTTTAAAAATCTCAAGAAAAGTGCCAAAAATTACTGCAATGGTAATTGAAAAAGCGAAGAGGTTTCCTATTATGATTTGATTTTTTTCGGACTGTTTTTGAGAAAATTTAATAAGTAACAAACCAAAAAGAAAACAAAAAAGCACAACAACTAAATGTTGAATTGTAAATGGTATAAAATCTGTATTTTCGGATAGAAAAAAGTCTTTCAATTATAAAAATTTTTAAATTACAATATATAAAAAAAACGAGCTCATTTTATGAGCTCGTTTTTTTTTATGGTTGGGAAAGTAAATATCATCTATTTCTCTGACAAGCTAATAATGTATTTTTTAATAACATAGCAATGGTCATTGGGCCAACTCCACCAGGGACTGGCGTAATAAATTCAGATTTTTTTGCAACTTCATCAAAAGCAACATCACCAACTAGACGAAAACCACTCTTTTTACTAGAATCCGCTAATCGTGTAATTCCTACATCGATTACAGTAACATTATCTTTTACCATATCGGCTTTTAAAAACTCAGGAATTCCAATGGCAGCAATTATAATGTCTGCCTGTAAAGTAATTTCTTTTAAGTTTTTTGTTCTACTATGACACATGGTTACAGTTGCATTACCGGTTTTTCTTTTTTGCGAAAGTAAGATGCTCATTGGACTACCTACAATATGGCTTCTTCCCAAAACAACAACGTGTTTGCCAGAAGTGACAACATTGTATCTATCTAATAATTCTAAAATACCAAAAGGAGTTGCAGAAATAAAGGTTGGCAAGTTCAATGCCATCTTTCCCACGTTTGTGGGGTGAAATCCGTCAACATCCTTATCTGGATCTATAGCCATTAAAACTTTTTGTTCATTAATATGTTCGGGTAAAGGTAATTGAACAATAAAACCATCAATATCATTGTCAACATTTAAAATTGCAATTTCATTTAATAAGTCTTCTTCCTTTGTATCTTCTGGTAATCTAATTAACGTAGATTCAAAACCAACACGCTCGCAAGCTTTTACTTTTGCATTAACATATGTTATACTAGCACCATCATTACCAACTATTATTGCTGCTAAATGAGGCGTTTTTATACCCCTGTTTTTTAAATCTGTCACTTCTAGAGCAATTTCTTCTTTAATGTCTGCTGATGTTTTTTTTCCGTCTAGTAAAATCATTGTTGTTATTGTAGTTGAGAGTTATATCAATAAAAAAAGATAAACAATTGTTTATCTTTTTTATATTTTTATTTCATTCCTTTCATCATTTGCATCATTTTTTTTCCACCACCACCTTGCATCATCTTCATCATTTTGCTCATTTGGTTAAATTGCTTCATTAACTGATTTACTTCTTGAACACTTGTTCCGGAACCTTTTGCAATTCTCTTTTTTCTACTTGCATTTATAGTTGATGGTGTACTTCTTTCTTCTTTGGTCATAGAATGAATGATTGCTTCAATTCCTTTAAAAGCATCATCATCAATATCTACATCTTTCATCGCTTTTCCAGCTCCAGGAATCATACCAACTAAATCTTTCATGCTTCCCATCTTTTTAATTTGTTGAATTTGACTTAAAAAGTCATCAAAACCGAACTGATTTTTAGCAATTTTTTTCTGTAATTTTCTTGCTTCTTCTTCATCATATTGATCTTGTGCTCTTTCAACTAAAGAAACAACATCTCCCATTCCTAAAATACGATCTGCCATTCTATCTGGATGGAATACATCAATTGCATCCATTTTTTCTCCAGTACCAATAAATTTAATTGGTTTGTCCACAACAGATTTTATAGAAAGCGCAGCTCCACCACGTGTATCTCCATCTAGTTTGGTAAGAACAACACCATCAAAATTTAAAATGTCATTAAAGGTTTTTGCCGTATTTACAGCGTCTTGACCTGTCATCGAATCAACAACAAATAAAGTTTCTTGTGGGTTTATAGTCTTATGAATGTTAGAAATTTCATTCATCATTTCCTCATCAACAGCTAAACGTCCTGCGGTATCAATAATAACTACATTTTTACCGTTTGCTTTTGCGTGTTTAATTGAATTTTTTGAAATTTCAACAGGATTATTATTGCCAACTTCTGCATAAACTTCTACACCAATTTGTTCTCCTACAACTTGTAATTGATTAATTGCTGCTGGTCTATAAACATCGCAACCAACTAATAAAACCTCTTTAGATTTCTTAGTTTTTAAAAAGTTTGCTAATTTTCCTGAAAAGGTAGTTTTACCCGATCCTTGTAAACCAGACATTAAAATAACAGTTGGCGAACCTCCCAAATTAACTCCTACAGTTTCTCCACCCATAAGGTCTGTTAGCTCGTCTTTAACTAACTTTACCATTAATTGACCTGGGTTTAACGTAGTTAATACGTCTTGGCCTAATGCTTTGCTTTGAACTGTTTTGGTAAAGTTTTTAGCAATTTTAAAGTTTACATCGGCATCTAGTAACGCTCTTCTAACTTCTTTTAGAGTTTCTGCAACATTAACCTCTGTAATCTTACCATGACCTTTTAAGGTATGTAAAGCTTTATCTAATTTATCGCTTAAATTATTAAACATAATTTGTATTCTTTTTAGGAAGCACAAATATATGAATTAGAGCTGATTTGTAAAGCGAATACTATAATTTTTTACTTATTTAGAAGTTAATTATTTGTCTCATCGATGATAAGATTATTGAGATTAAAGTGCGTTTACAAATATGCCGAGATAGTTAAGAAAATCATTGAAACTAGGGTTAAAACAACAATTAAAGGTGTTATAAATTTTAACCACTTGTCATATCCTACTTTCACAATGGCTAGTGAGGCTAGAATTAATCCTGTAGGATTGATAAAAGCAAACAATCCAACACCTAAAAGATATGCATTAACAACATGCTCTCTTCCTATAGAAACCGTATCTGCCAGAGGTGACAGAACAGGCATTGTTAAAACAGCCATACCTGATGAAGATGGGATAAAAAATGATAACGTACTATAAATAAACATGGTAGAATTTATAAATAAACCTTTACTCATTCCATCTGTAAATGAACTGGAGTAGTTCAATAAAGTATCGCTAATTAATCCATCCTCCATGATAATAGTTACACCTCTCGCCAAACCAATAATAAAAGCAACACTTAATAATTCGTTAGCACCTTTTATAAAAGTATTCACAAAAATAGTTTCATTTATTCTGCAAGTAAAACCAATTAAAACTGCACCAACAAAAAAGACTCCCGTCATTTCGAGAAACCACCATTCTAAATTTATAACGCCATAAACCATTATAACAAAGCATAAGGAGAAAATAAAAAGCACTAATTTTAGACGTAAAGTAAAGTTAATTGGTTCTAATGATTTTTGAAAAGAAAACATTGTTTCTATCTTTTCTTTTTGATCAAAAATAATAGATTTTGTTGGGTCATTTTTTACTTTTTGAGCATACCTTATTATATATGAAATACATATAGTCAGACCGGTGATAAGCATTAAAAGTCTTCCTTCGATTCCTGAAGTCCAATTAATTCCTGCAGAATTAGAAGCAATAATTGTACTAAAAGGATTTGTAGTAGACATCATTGTTCCAATAGAACTACCAATATAAATACAAGCTAAAGCAACAATAGCATCGTACTTTGCAGCAATAAAAATTGGAATTAAAATAGGGTAGAAGGCAATGGTCTCTTCAGCTAAACCAAAAGTGGTTCCGCCCAAAGCAATTAATGAGGTAACAACAATAATAAGAATATATTCTTTGCCTTTTAAAAGAATAGAAAGTCTAGAAATACCTGCCTCAAAAGCACCTGTAAAATTAACAATTGCAACTAAACCACCAATAAATAAAACTAGAATAATGATATCTGCAACAGCTATAATTCCTTTTAAAGGTGCTAAAATAAATTCTTTAATTCCTTGAGGTTTGGCCTCAAGTTTTGTGTAGGTTTCAGGAATACTGATGGCTTTATAAATAGCTCCAGAAGTGAATTTGTTTAAAGGAATTTTAATTTTTAAACTGTCCAAAGTTTTTTGTGATGCTTCTAATATTATCGTTTTATCTTTACTCGTTTTTATAAAACGGTTGTCCTCTTTGTTATAAGACAGCCTATCATATTCACCAGAAGGAATACACCATGTTAATAGCACTACAAAAGCAGTTATGAATAATAAAATTGTTTGTGCGCTGGGAAATTTTATTTTTTTCATGTTTATTCGCTGAAATAGACTTTAAATATTATGCTCTCTTAAAATTGGAGTTTAGGTTTTATTTACTTTATGGAATAAATTCTAAGGCAATTCCATTTATACAATGACGTTTTCCTGTTGTGTTTTTTGGGCCATCATCAAAAGAGTGACCTAAATGACTACCACAAGTATTGCACTTTAATTCTGTTCTTGCATAACCAATTTTATAATCTATGTCTAACTCTACATTTCCCTGAATAGGTCTATCAAAAGAAGGCCAACCTGAACCAGAATCGTATTTATACTCAGATTCATAAAGAGGAGTTTTACAAGCAGCGCAGACGTAAGTTCCTTTTTCTTTATTTTTATTAAAAGAACTCGAAAATGCTCTTTCTGTTCCCGCTTCTCGCAAAATTGTATATTGTGCTACTGTTAGTAGATTTTTCCATTCAGCATTGGTTTTTTCTATTTTGTAAGTTTTTTTTTCTTTAGTAAGTGTTTGTCCTTTAAAAGAGTAACTTAAGAATAATATAGTAAGTATAGAGAAGATTTTTTTCATAAATTTAAGTTATGTTTTTTTTGACGAAAATTTTATTTGAAAATTACAAAAGATTTTTTCTGAACCAATATTTTTTTTGATAAAGATAGAATATGTAATTTTATTATTTTTCAGCATTCTTTTAATGTTGGCGTTTCACTAATTATTTTCAAGAAATTTTATAAAGTAAAAATAGATGAAAAAAAATATTTTATACATTTTAATAATTTTTCTTTTTGTAGATTGCAGTACAGTTCCTATAACAGGACGTAAACGTATTAACTTTGTAAGTGATGCTCAAGTATTACCAGCTAGTTTTGCTCAATATACAAATTTTCTTAAAGAAAATAAAGTTTCTACCAATGGTGAAATGAGTAATAAAATTAAAAATGTTGGTAAAAATATTTCCGCTGCTGTCGATCGTTTTATGCGATTAAATAACATGAGTTCAGAGGCAAATTCTTATAAATGGGAGTTCAATTTAATAGAGGATAAAATGGTTAACGCTTGGTGTATGCCTGGTGGAAAAGTGGTGTTTTATACAGGTATAATGCCAATTTGCGATAATGAGGATGGAGTAGCTGCAGTTATGGGGCATGAAGTTGCGCACGCATTTGCTAAACACGGACAAGAAAGAATGTCTCAAGGTCAATTACAGCAACTTGGTGGAGTAGCTGTTGCTATGGGAGCTGTGGATAAAGACTCTAAAACACAACAAGTGTGGAACACCGCTTTTGGTATTGGTTCTGGTTTAGGGATGTTAAAGTTTAGTAGAATTCACGAGCAAGAAGCAGATAGATTAGGATTGGTTTTTATGTTAATGGCTGGTTATGATGGAAGAGAAGCTGCCAAAGTTTGGGTGAGAATGAGTAAATTATCAAAAGGGAGTTATAATCCGGAAATTTTAAGTACACATCCTTCAAATACATCAAGAATTAACGATTTAAGAACGTATTTGCCAACAGCCAGAAAACATGCCGCTATATATAATAAGGAACTTTTAGAGAAATAAGAAATTAGTATCAAGGATAGATTTCCTATATTGTGAGCGTTCAACAATAAATTGTTGAACGTTTTTTTTAAATTAGATACTATGTTAAAAATTGGAGATAAAAAATTAATAAACGCTTGGGCCTTTTATGATTGGGCAAATTCTGTGTATTCGTTAGTTATTAGTACCGCGGTTTTTCCATTATATTACGCTGCTATCACAAAGGGTGAAGTAGTTTTTTTTCTCGGAATGGACTGGGATCATCCAGATAGTTTATACAGTTATGCACTTTCATTTTCTTTTTTAATTGTAGCTTTTATTTCCCCAATTTTATCCGGAATAGCAGATTATACAGGTAGCAAGAAGAAGTTTATGAAATTCTTTTGTTGGTTAGGAGCTTTATCGGTTATGAGTTTGTATTTTTTTGAAGATGTAGCTACTGTATGGATTGGTATTTTATTTACCATTTTAGCAAGTGTTGGTTTTTGGGCAAGCTTAGTTTTTTATAATGCTTATTTACCAGAAGTTGCGCATCCAGTGCAACAAGATAGGGCGAGTGCAAAGGGGTTTATGTATGGTTATTTGGGTTCTGTTCTATTACTTATTTTAAATTTATTAATGATTCAAAAACCTGATTGGTTTGGAATTACGACAGCAATGGCATCTAGAATTTCATTTGTACTTGTTGGACTTTGGTGGATTGGTTTTGCTCAAATTACTTTTAGACGTTTGCCTGATGATATTTTTGATAAAAAGCCAGATAGAGACTATATCTGGAAGGGATTTAGAGAGTTAAAACTTGTTTTCAAAGAAATAGTGAATTATCCATCATTAAAAAGATTTTTAATTTCATTTTTTTTATTGAGTATTGGTGTGCAAACAATCATTTTAATGGCTGCAATTTTTGGTTCTAGCGAATTAGGTTTACCAGCAATGAATCTTATTGTAACCATTTTATTAGTTCAAATAGTGGCTATAGTTGGTGCATTTGTATTTTCTAGATTATCTGAAAAATGGGGTAATGTTAAAGCTTTAAAATTAACAATTGTAATATGGATGTTGGTCTGTTTCACAGCATTTTTATTGGATAAAAATCAAGAGAATGTTTCTTTTTATTTCTATGCTTTAGGTGGTTTGTTAGGCTTTGTTCAAGGAGCAATTCAATCGTTAACCAGGTCTACCTATTCAAAATTATTACCTGAAACAGAAGATCATGCAACCTATTTTAGTTTTTATGATGTTACCGAAAAAATAGCCATTGTACTGGGAACTTTTGTTTATGGGCTTTTATTTGCAATTACAGATTCTATGCAGTGGTCTGTATTGTGTATGGCAATTTTCTTTCTAGCGTCGTTTATTGTTTTGAATTCTTTGAAGAAAACAAAGCACGTTAGTTAAAAAATATTTTGCGAATAGCAATATAAACAAAGATTAAACTAGAATAAAATATAAAAAAGGGAATTATAATTTCTTTTAATTCTAAAACTAACAGTAAGCTTATTATCAATAATTGAAAACCTAAACCAAAAGTAGAAATGCAAGACATGAACCAATTTGGTAAATTTTTTCCTGTGGAAGCATTTTTATCTAGAAAGTAAATTGTTTTATCAAAAATACCATAAAGCGCTTTATACAAAAAGAATAGAATATTTACATTTCTTTGTTTTTCGCCAGGTAAAGCAATAGGAGTGGAGTTTTCAAAAACTCGACTAGTAGTATCTCCATTAAATTTATTTCGTAAAATTACATAGTAATAATTGTAAAGGGTGCCTTGTAATTGAATGCCAAAAAAAGAGAGAAACATATAGCAAATGTGAATATCTGTAATTTTCCAAATGGTTAGGAAAATTATGAAATTTAAAATTATATCAGAAACAGAATCTAAAAAACGGCCTGTATATGAGGGAGTTTCTTTCACTCTGGCTAACTCTCCGTCAGCTGCATCTAAAATTGATTTAAAAATTATAAAAAATGCGGCCGCAAAATAATAGCCTTCAAAAATACAGTAAACTCCAATTAAGCCAGAAATAACAAAAGCAATAGTAATATCGATAGGTGTAAAAGAGGTAGATTTTAAAGATTTTACTATTATTCTAGCAATTGGTCTTCCGTAGTCTGATAAATCTATAAATTGATGTTCTTTTGGTAATTTAGACATAAATATGCTTTTATGAGCATTTTTATATTTTATTATAAAATGATAAAAACAACAACATTAAAAAAACAAAAATAGAGAAATTAAATAAAAAATGCCTGAAATTTTGAAATTTCAGGCATTTTCATTAAAATAGAAAATAAACTTACTCTACAGTAACGTCAAAAGCTACTTCAATATCTGTTGTACCTTCTCCAGATAAAGCATCAGCAACTGTTCCGTCATTTGGCTTTTTACCCTCATGCACTACAGAAATAGTTAAGATACCTGTACCTGCGGCACCTGCAGTTACATCAGTATTAAAACCAAGTGGATTTAAATCTGCGTCGACATCAGTTGTATCGAATTGTAAACCAGCAACATTAGTTATGTAGAATATCTCGTGATCCTCTGCATCCTCTTCAGCAATTTCTGCACCAACATCTTCTCCTTCTTCTAGGTTTATTAACTCTAACACTCCCGAATAAGTTGCATTAGCAGTTAAATTTCCTGACACATCCGTAGTTCCGTCTGCACCACCGTCCCCATCTTCATCGGTAAATGTAAATGTTACTACATCAGAAGAGTTGGAGGTATTAGTTAATGTATATACTAATTGAGTGATTTCATCTTCATGTTCACCGTGATCGTGGTCATCGTGGTCATCGTGATCATCATTATCTGAACATGCTGTAAAGCTTAGTGCCGAAATAAATAAAATGGCTAATAATTTTGTTGTTTTCATTGTTTTTGTTTTAAAATTTGACATAATTAATAATTGAATTTAAGTTTAATATTAAAGTTTCTACCTACTTCGTCTGCGAAGTAACGTAATCTGTTTAGGTAATTTCTGTAGGATACATTGAATAAATTTTCAACATTAAAGGCTATATCTAAGCTGCTAGAATTAGATATTTTGAAGTTAGCAGAGCTATTCAAATGAAATAAGGTAAAAGCGCAAGGTGTAGAACTTATATTTACATAAACATCCTCTTGAAGTATAGGATTGAATGTAAAAAAGTTATAATCAGGAAATCTATTTTGTTTAAGCTCTGTATATTGGGTAATGCTTATTGAAAGTCGGTTAAGTTTTTTGTTAGTGTATACGATGCTGTTTGAAAAATTTGTTGACGGCATGTTAATAAGTGGTGTATCCTCTGTTAAATTATCTCCACGTAATAAACTCAAGCTTCCTTCATACATAAATTTATCAGAGAGCTTATTATTTACATCTATATCTATACCAAATATTTGAGCATCAACTTGGTTATATTTCCATTCAATGAAAGCTCCACGAATTGTGGTTAAAGCTTCACCAGCGGGAATCAACTGAATAAAATCTTTTATATGATTAAAATAAGGACTTACAGAAAATCCAAAGTTTTGGTTTTTACGTTCAATTGAAGTCACGAATTTATTGGCAATTTCTTTATTGAGCAAAAGACTTCCAGTTTCTATTCTTGCCGCACTATGATGTAAACCATTACTAAATAATTCAGACGCATTAGGCATTCTCGAGGCCAATCCGTAGTTCAATAGAAAGTCATGGTTATTTCCAAGACTACTGGTTAATCCTAAACTTGCAGAGATGTTATGAAAATTGAATTTAGGAGATGTATATATTTCGAAGTTATCGATAACTCCAGAACTAAATTCTGAAAACAATTCATCGTAATTATTTTCTTCCCAGTCAAATACTTTATATTTCTTTTCAGCTTCAATTCTTGAAAAATCATATCTAAAACCTGAACTAATCGTTGTTCTTGAGTTTAGTTTATAATTTCCAGTAGCATATATACCAGCGTCGTATTTATTATAATCAGGAATTAAAGGGATACTTATTCTTGTTACTGACTCGGCGGCAGAATCATTTTGCTGATAGCGTAACAAAAAACCAGTATTCAACACTAAATTATCTATGGCATCAATTTTTAAATTAGGTTGAATAGATGTGGTAAATAATCTAAAATCAGCAGCAGGAGCATCTTCAAAACTAGCTCTTCTTCTGTCAAATTCTTTTCTTCTATTTACCTGAAAATCGTATTGTAATGTCAATTTACCAAGTCCTCTAAATCTCTTGTAAGCTTCTATTTTGCCTAAATGATGCGATATTGATTGTTTAGGATTGTCAATAGCATAAGAAAAGTCGTCTATGAACGAAGGTTCTTTTCTGTTAATTGCTCTTATTAAATCATTTACATTACCAACGTGAGCGGCTCTAATAATACCAATAGTGTTATTTACATAGCTATAGTAAGCATCAAAACCTTTTTCAAAAGACTTGTATCCAAATCGCGCAGAGGCATTTATACTTTTTATCCCAGAATTAGATAAATTATAATCTGCAGCTTCAAAGTCTCCAAACATTTTATAACTAGCTTGTGCACTTGTATAAACACCGTTTTCGTAAGTTTTAATAATTTCAGAACTTATATTTCCTCCTCGTCCATTTGAATTTAATGACGTCGATGTTCCACCAAATAAAGTATCTTTTTTAGTGTAATTTTCAGGACGAATTAAAATTAATCCGCCAATGGCGTCACTTCCATAAACTAGTGTATTTGCACCTTTTATAACTTTTATTTGACCACCTGCATTTATATCTATGTTTGGAGCGTGCTCTGCACCCCATTCTTGATCAAACTGACGAACATTATTGTTAATAATTAAAAGTCTACTACTGTGCAAACCATGAATCATTGGTTTTACTATTGAGTTTCCGGTATTTAAAGAAGATACACCACTCAAGGACTTTAATGCATCTCCCAGAGATTTATCTGAATAAGTTTCTATTTCTTTTTTAGTTAGTGTTTGCTCAATACTTGTGGCTTCTGTTTTATTATCTACCTTAACAATAACCTCTGAAAGTTCCTCTAAGTGATGCTCTAACGTTATACTCTTAAAAGTATCTTTAGTTAAGTTAACAGTAATCTTTTTTGTTTCACAAGCAATATGCTTTATTTCAAAAGTTATAACTCCAGAACATAAATTGTCAAATTCAAAATTACCATCTAAATTAGACGATTTGAATTTATTTGAATTTAATATGTGAATAGATGCTCCAACGAGTGAGGAATTGTCGTGAAAATCTGTAATATTTCCTTTAAAAGAGTAATTACACTCTTGTGAATGTAATATGTTTGTACATATTAACATTACACAAATGATAAATAATTTGTGCATAATGATTCGTTATAATTTTTTTAGATTTATTAGAAATCTTTTTTCTAAATAAAATTATAGGAAGGAGGACCTCTTAAAGAAAAAGGTAAGTTTAAATAATGTTTTAGGAAGGTATAGTCGTTACTATGCTTATCAGTTAACGCTTTGGTAGCGGTATTTTTATAATTATCTGCAGCTAAAAAGGAATCATTAAGCTTAGTAATATCTATTTTACAATCAACTTTCTTTTCATGTACATGGTTTTCAACTTTAGAGTCAGCAATTCTGTGTTCATGACAACTAAAGGCGTGTATAGTTAGCAAAAATATAGGTAATAAAAATATTACCATTAATGCAAGGCTAATATGTTTTTTTAGTGTTTTGATTTGTTTTCCTTAATTGTGCAAAGATATTAATATTTTTTTATCCACTAAAAATGTGGTTAAACTGTTTTTATTTTAATTTATAAATAATACCATCTGAAGTAAACTTACTAAAACCAATTTTAGCTTTAAAATTATAAGAACTATCTGTAACCTCAGTTATTTGAATGAAGATAGGATCTTTATCCAATTTTGTTTTTGGAGATTTCATTTTCAATGAATAAAAAAAATTGTTTTTCCATTTTATGTATAAAGTATCAATATTTTTAATTCTTTTAACACTATTCACACTATCGTTAGAAAGATTTATAATTTTCTCATATTCTTCAATTTGAAGACTATCTTTTCTAGTTATAATGGTTTTACTATATCCTTTTCCAGCTGGTATTTCAAATAGACCCTCTTTAAAACGTTTAGAATTATCTTTAATATCTGAATTACAAGATAAAAGAACAAAGAGAAAAGATGAAAGAGATAAAATCACTTTACATTTTGTTAGATTAAAAATAGAAAATTTTCTTTCCTTTGTTCTTTTATCAAAATTCTTCATAATTATATTCCAGTATAATTTGCAGGCGTAATCGCCTTTAATTCTTCTTTAATTTCTGATGAAACTTCTAAAGTATCAATAAAATTCGCAATCAAATTTTGGTTGATTTTCTCATTAGTTCTCGTAAGTCCCTTTAATGCTTCATATGGATTTGGATATGCTTCACGTCTTAAAATTGTCTGAATAGCTTCTGCAACTACTGCCCAATTATTTTCTAAATCATCCTCAAATTTTTGTTTATTCAACAATAATTTGTTCAACCCCTTCAAAGTAGAAGTAAAAGCGATTATTGTATGTCCAAAAGGAACTCCAATATTTCGTAACACAGTACTATCTGTTAAATCTCTTTGCAAACGTGAAACTGGTAACTTTGCAGAAAGATGTTCAAATATTGCATTTGCTAACCCTAAATTACCTTCAGAATTTTCAAAATCAATAGGATTTACTTTATGTGGCATTGCTGAGGAACCAACTTCACCTGCCTTAATTTTTTGTTTAAAGTAATCCATAGAAACATACGTCCAGAAATCTCTGTCTAAATCTAATATAATTGTGTTGATACGTTTTAAGTTATCAAACAATGCCGCCATATGATCGTAATGTTCTATTTGTGTAGTTGGAAAAGAGTGGTTTAAACTTAACTTTTCCTCAACAAATTTATTACCAAATTTTTTCCAATCAATTATTGGATATGCAACTTTGTGTGCATTGTAATTACCTGTAGCACCTCCAAATTTAGCTGCATTTGGTATATCGTTTAATAATTTAAACTGTTCTTTTAAACGAACTACATAAACCTCAATTTCTTTACCTAATCTCGTTGGAGATGCAGGTTGACCATGAGTTCGTGCTAACATGGAAATATCTTTCCATTCAACAACTAATTCTTGCAATTTTTCTAAAACTTGTAAATAGTGGGGTACATAAACATCATTCATTGCTTCTTTAATAGAAAGCGGCACTGCAGTATTATTTATGTCTTGGGAAGTCAATCCAAAATGGATAAATTCTTTAAATTTTTGTAACCCTAGAGCGTCAAATTTTTCTTTTATAAAATATTCAACAGCTTTTACATCATGATTTGTAATACTTTCAATATCTTTTATTTTTTGGCCATCCTCTTCAGTAAAATCAATATAAATTTTACGTAATTCATAAAATAAATCGTTGTTAAAATCAGATAATTGTGGCAAAGGAATTTCGCATAAAGCGATAAAATATTCAATTTCTACTCGAACTCTGTATTTGATTAAAGCTTCTTCAGAAAAATAATTTGCTAATTCGGTTATTTTACCTCTATAACGTCCATCAATAGGAGAGATGGCATTTAATTTTGTTAGGTTCATTTTTTTGTCATGTTGTGAATTGCAAAAATAGTCATTTAAACAGAGTTTTAAAATTGATTCTCGATGTTTTTCAATCAAGATTTTCTTTGTCACGATTAATGTATATTTGTTCAAAAATTCTATAAAAATGATAAAAATAAAAATACTGTTTTTTGTTCTAGTCTACTACAGTTGCTTCCTTACAAGCACAATTATGAACTCCCAAAGTATAAATAGGTTTGATGAAAATAACAAAAGAACTGGTATTTGGAAAAAATATTATTCAAACAAAAGGATTCGTTATGTTGGTCAATTTGAAAAGGGAAAAGAAATTGGTGTTTTTAAATTTTATCATATTACCTCATCAGAGTATCCAATAACCGTTAAAAAATTTTTCAAAAATTCCGATTCTGTATTTGTCCAGTTTTTTACAACAACTGGTCGAATTGAGTCAGAAGGTTTTTTAAAAGTTAGAGAGCGTGTTGGAAATTGGAAATATTTTTATCCTGATGGTTCTATAATGTCTGAAGAAAACTACGAAAGAGGTAAACTCGATGGAGAACAATTGATTTATTATCCTTATGGAAAGGTAACAGAATCTGCCAATTATAAAAATGGATTTAAAGAAGGCGTGAATAGTAAGTATTCTAATAAAGGCGTTTTAATTGAAGAAATTACATACAAGCACGGAATGCCAAATGGATTGGCAAAATATTTTGAGCTCAATGGAAATTTAAAAGAAGCAGGATACTATAAGAATGGTCAAAGAGAAGGTGTCTGGGAGTATTATTTGGATGGCGAAGTAGCTACTGAAGATCAATTAAAGAAGAAGAAAAAATCTACGTATACCAAAAAGAAAGTGAACTAATTTTAGTTTTTAAACTTTGTCCTCTTTCATGTTTTCTGATTCAATCTGAAAAACGTATTGAGAATTTTAAATTTTTTGAATAGTTGATATTGGAAGAAAACAAATAGAAATAAACATTAGTCTTGTCAATTAAAAAGTCTCCTACAAATTTGTAACTTTGCAACTTTAAAATTCAAAAATGAAACGAGTTGTTGTAGGTCTTTCTGGAGGTGTAGATTCTAGTGTTACTGCACATTTATTAAAAGAACAGGGTTATGAAGTTATTGGTCTTTTTATGAAAAATTGGCACGATGATTCTGTAACTATTTCCAACGAGTGTCCTTGGTTAGAAGATAGCAATGACGCAATGATTGTTGCAGAAAAATTAGGGATTCCTTTTCAAGTAGTAGATTTGAGCAGTCAATACAAAGAGCGTATTGTAGATTATATGTTTGACGAGTACAGCAAGGGAAGAACTCCAAATCCCGATGTGCTCTGTAATCGTGAGATAAAGTTTGATGTTTTTATGGATATCGCTCTAAATTTGGGAGCAGATTATGTGGCAACAGGTCATTATTGTAGAAAAGGAAAAGAAATTATAGAAGGAAAAACTATTTATAAATTATTAGCAGGAAAAGATACTAATAAAGATCAGTCGTATTTTTTATGTCAGTTATCGCAAGAACAATTGGTAAAGGCATTATTTCCTATTGGTGAATTAACAAAACCAGAAGTTAGAGAAATTGCACAAGAGGCAAATTTAATTACTGCTGATAAGAAAGATTCTCAGGGTTTATGTTTCATTGGTAAAGTTCGTTTACCAGAATTTTTGCAGCAAAAATTACAACCGAAAGAAGGCGTAATTGTTAGAATTCCTCCAGATTTTAGTCAGTATACAAAAACGACTCAACAGTTTGAAAATAAAGAAGCGAAGTTAGCCTATTTCTCAAAAAAATCTTCTTACCAAATAAAAGATGGTAAAATAGTAGGGAAACATCAAGGAGCACATTATTTTACAAAAGGACAACGTAAAGGTTTAAATGTAGGGGGAACAAAAGAAGCTTTATATGTTATAGAAACTGATGTTTCAGAAAATATAATTTATGCAGGAGAAGGAAAAAACCATCAAGGTTTGTATAGAAATGTATTGTTTGTGGCGAATGAAGAAATTCACTGGATTCGTGAGGATTTAACCTTAAAAAAAGGAGAAACAATGAATGTTGAGGCAAGAATTAGATATAGACAAACGTTAAATACAGCCGTTTTACACAAAGTAGAGACAGGTTTGTATGTAGAATTCGAGAATAAACAATCTGCCATACAAGAGGGGCAATTTGTGGCTTGGTATAAAAATGAAGAATTATTAGGATCTGGTGTTATTTCTTAATTTATATTCATAAATAAAATCATAAAAAAGTAGTAATTTCGAAATATGAAGAAATTACTACTTTTTTTGTGTTTAGCAGCGATCTTTCAAACGCATAGTCAAGAGGATGCTTGGATTTTCTTAAAAGACAAACCAAACAAAGCAACTTTCATAAATAATCCTCTAAAAATGCTTTCTCAAAGAGCATTAGATAGAAGAGGAGTTCAACAAGTGGCATTAGATTCCTTAGATGTTCCTGTTGATGAAACCTATTACAATCAAATTAAAAACGATGGAATTTTAACTGTTTTAGCGAAGTCTAAATGGCTGAATGCAATCCATGTTCAGGGTCAATTGACAGATATAAACGATTTGTTGACTACTTATTCGTTTATAGATCATATTGAATTTGCTAATAAGTCGTTAAATAGATTTGGGAAATCAACAGCAAAGGCGAAAAAAAAATCACCTAATTACCATAACAAGTTTAACCAAACACTGACAGACTATAACTATGGTGAAGCAGATAATCAAATTAAAATGTTAAAAGGAGATTATTTGCATGCACAAGGTTTAACAGGTGGTAATCAAATAATAGCAATTATAGATGCAGGCTTTCCGAATGTAAATACGCTTGACGCTTTTCAAAGAATTCGAGACAATAACCAGATTTTAGGAGGTTATAATTTTGCTGATAGAAATACAAATTTTTACACAAGAAATAGCCATGGTACGCACGTTCTATCATCTATTGCTGGTTATTTAGAAAATGAATTCGTTGGAACTGCACCGGATGCTAAATTTTACTTATTTATATCTGAAATAGCCGAAACAGAGACTGTTTTAGAAGAAACTCTTTGGGTTGAAGCTGCAGAAAGAGCGGATAGTTTAGGTGTAGATGTTATTAATACTTCTTTAGGTTATACAACTTATGACAATCCGAATCACAGTCATACTTATGCAGACTTAGATGGTAAAACGACTTTTATCACTAGAGGTGCAGAAATTGGTGCATCGCGTGGTATGCTATTGGTAAATTCGGCAGGAAATAGCGGTTCTCGTTCTTGGAAATATATTGGTGCACCAGCAGATGCTCCTTCTGTAATTACAGTTGGTGCTGTTAATGCTTCTGGAGAAATTGCAGCTTTTAGTTCTTTCGGTCCAACTTCTGATGGAAGAATTAAACCAGAAATTCTAGGACAAGGTCAAAATCCAGCATTAATCAATTATATTTCAGGTGCTGTAACTAAATCTTCAAGTGGTACATCATTTTCTTCACCAATTATGGCGGGATTAATTGCTTGTTTAAATCAGCAAATACCTGCATTTGTAAAGGGGAATGGTAAAAAAAATAGTTATGACTCTTCAGTTGGTGGATATTACAATAATTACTTAAAAGAGGGGCTTTATGAATCTGCGGATAAATATAATAATCCGCAAGAACAGCATGGTTATGGTATTCCCAATTTTGAACTTGCTCAAAGTATTTATTATTCTTTGGTTCCAAGTTCTGTTGATGATCATTTTCTTTCAGAGTTAACAATTTATCCAAATCCAACAACAGAATTATTTACAATTTCATCGGAAATCTTAGATTTGGATAAATTCAAAATTCAAATTTTCAATATTCTAGGAAAGAAAGTCTTAGAAAAAGTAAATCCGAATTCAAGAAAGGTTGATATATCACTCTTAGAAAGCGGTGTTTATATGTTAAAAATCTCAAATGAGAACCAACATAAAACGTTAAAGTTGATAAAAAAATAATGACTAATAGAATAATACAACTTTTTAACATAAAATATCCAATTGTTCAAGGAGGAATGGTTTGGGTTTCAGGTTGGAAATTAGCTTCTGCTGTCTCGAATGCGGGAGGTTTAGGTTTAATTGGAGCTGGTTCTATGTATCCTGAAGTTTTAAAAGAACATATCCAAAAATGTAAAAGAGCAACAGACAAGCCTTTTGGGGTAAATGTACCAATGTTATATCCTGATATCGAAAAAATAATGGATATTATTATTGAAGAAGGTGTGAAAATTATTTTTACTTCAGCAGGAAATCCAAAAACTTGGACCTCTATTTTAAAGGATAAGGGTATTACAGTAGTACATGTAGTAAGCTCAGTAAAGTTTGCTAAAAAAGCAGAAGCTGCTGGTGTAGATGCAGTAGTTTGTGAAGGTTTTGAAGCCGGTGGACATAATGGAAGGGAAGAAACAACAACTTTTACTCTCATACCAATGGTTAAAGAACATTTGAGTATTCCTTTAATTGCAGCAGGGGGAATTGCTACTGGAAGAGGTATGTTAGCTGCATTGGTTTTAGGCGCTGATGGTATTCAAATAGGGAGTCGATTTGCTGCAACTGAAGAGTCATCTGCTCATCAAAATTTTAAAAATATAATTGTTGACACAAAAGATGGTGATACACATTTAACCTTAAAAGAATTAGCTCCTGTAAGATTGCTTAAAAATAAATTTTACAATGAAGTACAAGAGTTATATAAGAAGAAACCAACTAAAGAAGAAATCAAAAGTTTATTGGGAAAAGCAAGAGCTAAAAAAGGAATGTTTGAAGGAGATTTAGATGAAGGTGAGTTAGAGATTGGTCAAATTGCAGGATTAATTCATGAAATAAAACCAGTTAAAGCTGTTTTAGATGAGATTATTGAAGAATTAAACAAGGTTAGTTTGTTGGTTTTCAATTGTTAGTGTTTTTTTTGTCTTTTAAATGAAATAAAGAAGCTTTGTTTAATAAATCGGAGTATCTTTGCCCTTTATTATTGTTGTTTGTAATTAAACAAACAACTTATTTAACATTATTACTATTATGAATAAAGGTACCGTAAAATTTTTCAATGAATCTAAAGGATTTGGATTTATAACTGAAGAAGGAAGCAACAAAGAACATTTTGTACATGTGTCAGGATTAGTTGACGAAATTCGTGAAAACGATGAGGTTGAATTTGACTTACAAGATGGAAGAAAAGGATTAAACGCAGTAAACGTAAGAGTATTATAATATATATTTATTACTAATTAATTTTTTAATTAAAAGCCTATCAATTTATTGATAGGCTTTTTTTATTTTAGTCTTTTAAAATTTTATTTATGGTTGACGGTAGACAGAGAAAAAATATAAAAATCGGTTTATTTGTAGAAATCGTTCAAAAGCCACACCAAAGGACAGGAAAATTGACAGAAGGTGTAATAGCAAAAATTCTAACAAGCTCAGTAAACCATCCTCATGGAATAAAAGTTCAGTTAGAGTCGGGAATTGTTGGAAGGGTTAAAAATATTCTTGACTAGCATATTATTAGTGAATAGGTATTTTAATTTCGTATACCTTTCTACTTTTATTATTTAATTTATTTTCTCTAAGCCATGCATTATGAATTTTTAATTCTTTGTATGAAATTCCTAAAGTTCTTGCAAAGGAAGCAATATTTACAATAGTAGTATCAACTTTTATGGTTTTAGTTTTTGGCATTGTATATAAATCCTCTTGATCAAATGAAAAGCCATATTTTATAGGATTAGAAATTACTTCTTTTAAAGCGATAATTCTAAAAACATACCTTTCTGTTTCATCAGGTAATTTAGCATCATAATAGTTATCTACTTGTTGTATTTTAAGTCTTTTACTGATGCCGTAATTTCCTGCGTTATAAGAGGCCGCAGCTAAGGTCCATGAGTTAAAATGTTTTTTAGATTTTATTAAATACTCAGCAGCTACTTTTGTAGATTTTTCAATATTATATCGTTCATCTACATTACTATTTATTTCTAGTCCATATTCTTTTCCTGTACTTTTCATAAAATGCCATATTCCCGCAGCTCCTACAGAAGAGGTTTCATCAATAAAAGCACTTTCAGCCAATGCCAAATATTTAAAATCATCTGGTAACCCATATTTTTTTAGTAGCGGTTCTAATATGGGAAAGTATTTATTTGCTCTTTTAATGAGTAGCAAGCCATTAGATTGCCAGTAAGTATTAACCAATAGCTCTCTATCCATTCTTTCTCGGACATCATTTTTTTCTAGTGGCACTCTTTCTCCTGCAAGATTTAAATTTTCAGGAAATTTTAATGCTTTTATATTATATGTTTTATGTGTACTTTTTATTGGGTCTATCTCTGATTTATTTTTACCATTATAAAATAGTACAGTGATAATTAAGACGCAAACTAGAGAGAGAAAACGTAAAGTTTTGTTCATGAAATAATAAATTTATTTTTTAAAATTATGTAAATTTTGTCATTTTAGCAAGTTAATACTTTATCAATAATTTTTGATATTTTCTTGCCTTTAGTTATAATCATAACATGGTTTCCTCCTTTAATATTTATACAATTATCTATATTTTTTATGGGGAATACTTTATCGTCTGTTCCATGTATATGTATAATATTTTGAATCGGTTTACGTTGTTTCCAATTTACAATTGCATTAATAGACCAAATAATATATGATTTACTTCTTACAGAAAGATACGTCTTATAGATTTTTGCTCTCTTTTGTAAGGATTTTCCTAAAAAATATTTAGCATAATCCTCAAAATTGGAAACGATATTCACTGGAAAAAGTTTATACACTTTAGTAAATTTTGCTAATTTAAATCGTTTTGGTAATTCGTGATTCGTTTTAACACTAGAGATTAAAATTATATTTCTTGTATTTATAAACCTACTCATCTCTTGTGCCATTATTCCGCCAAAAGAAACGCCAACTAAAACAGGATCTTTCTCTTTTACCTCTTCGCACATTCTCATTGCGTAATTGGAGATGGATTCGTCTAATGCCAAAGGCTCTTTCCATTCAAGATAATTGATGCTATATTTATCTTTAGATAAGTTTAAATTTTCAAAAATTTCTGGGCCAGCAGCTAAGCCTGGTATAAAGTATACAGCAATTTTGTCCATTTATTATGAATCATTTTTTAAAGAGAATATATATTATCTATTTAGAAACAAAGACAAGTTTTAAAGGAATATTTTTCTAGAGTTTTATTTCTTATTCTTAAAAAACACAATATAGTTTATAATGCAATTAGTTGAAACAGTCTCTTATATTGGAATTAGACAAATTTAAATCTAACCAAACCGTCTTCATCAATTTCCGTAAGCGTTATTGTATGCAATGTATTTACTAATTCTGGATTCCACGGTGTCTTGACTTTTACGTAATTTTCTGTAAATCCATTTATAAACCCCTCTTTATTTTCATTCTCAAATAAAACAGATAATGTACTACCTATCTGGCTTTCGTAAAAAGAACGCCTTTTTTTTGCCGATAATCCTCGTAACATTTTACTGCGTTTGGCACGTACTTTCTTAGGTACAACTCCGTCTAATTGTGCAGCTTCTGTATTTGGCCTTTCAGAATAGGTAAAGACATGTAAATACGAAATGTTCATTTCGTTTAAATAATTGTATGTTTCTAAAAATAATTCATCCGTTTCACCAGGGAAACCAACAATAACATCCACTCCAATACAAGCATTTGGCATTACTTCTTTAATTTTACGCACTCTGTTGGTGTAAGTACTTGTTAAGTAACGGCGTTTCATTTTCTTTAGCAATTCATCACAGCCAGACTGAAGGGGAATATGAAAATGAGGAACAAATGAATTTGATTTTGAAACAAATTCAATTGTTTCATCTTTTAATAAATTAGGTTCTATAGACGAAATTCGTAAACGATGAATACCATTCACTTTATCTAATTCTTTAACCAATTCTAAAAAAGTATGTTCGTGTTTTTTATTGCCAAACTCACCTTTTCCATAATCGCCAATATTTACACCTGTTAGTACAATTTCTTTTATTCCTTTTGATGAAATTTCTTGAGCGTTTTTAATTACATTATCTAAAGTATCACTTCTAGAAATTCCACGAGCTAATGGTATTGTGCAATATGTACATTTATAATCACATCCATCTTGTACTTTTAAAAAGGCACGCGTTCTGTCTCCAATAGAATAAGAACCTACATAAAAATCTGCATCAGAAATTTCACATGAATGAATTTCTCCAACATTATTTTTACTTAAGTCGTTGATGTAACTTGTAACATTAAATTTTTCAGTTGCACCTAAAACTAAATCAACACCATCAACATTTGCTAGTTCCTCTGGTTTTAGTTGTGCATAACAACCAATTGCTATTAAAAATGCGTCTTCATTCTTTTTTAAAGCATTTTTCACAATTGTTTTAAAGCGTTTATCGGCATTGTCTGTAACCGAACATGTATTTATTACATATACATCTGCAGCTTCCTCAAAATTTACACGCTCAAAACCATCATTCGTAAAATTACGAGCAATCGTTGATGTTTCTGAAAAATTGAGCTTACAACCTAAGGTATAAAAAGCTACTCTTTTTTCTGTATTCATTTTTAGAAAATTAAAGAATGCAAATTTACAATTTTATTGATGATTTTTGAAGCTGAAAATTTACTTATTAGAAAATTGGTTTAGAGGATTAATATACTTTTAAAATTAGGGATTAATCAGTTTTTTTTTAAAATACCATCTCTTTAATTTTTGCTTTCAATTTTTCAGAAACATTAGTAGGAAATGGTTTGTCACCGTGCAAAATATCTACCATTAAATCACTAAATCTTTGTCCGTTTTTTTTTAGTAAATAATTTCTTACGGGGTTATTATGATAAAAGAATTTAGATAATGTCATTCCTGATTTTAATTCTGGTAATAATTTTACATTTAACTTTTCTAAATAAAATTTTTCGGCTAAATTTAAATTTAAATTACTTTCTATAATTGCTTCGGCAACATATTTTCCACTTAAAATAGCATTAGAAATTCCTTCAGCGGTAATTGGTTCTGCAAAACCTGCAGCATCACCAATTAAGAAAACATTATTTTTTACAAATCCATCAGCTCTTGGTGCTGTAGGAATTTGAAACCCATGTGCATTTTCTTTTACGATGGTTTTAATACCAAGTGTTTTTAAATATTTTTTGTAGTATTCCTTCAAGTTTATTTTTCCTTTTTTAGTTGTTAAAACTCCTAAGGATAAATGGTTTTTTTTAGGAAAACTCCATGCATATCCATACGGAACCGCATCAATATCGAAACGAACATTATGTGATAAACGATTAAAATCATCATCAGAGACTTCAACCTCATATTCTAACGCAGGTATTAACTTTCTTGTATCTTTTTTCCAGCCAGCCATTTTTGCTGTCGGACTTAGAACACCATCTGCAGCAATCACAAAATTTGCAGAAATATTTCCTTGAGAAGTATTTAAGATAGATTTATCCTCCAAAAATTCAATACTTTTTAATGTGTAATTCTCTAATAAATCAACTCCAAATTCTTTCGCTTTATCTACAATTAAATTATCAAAAGTATCTCTCATAATCATTGTTATGATAGGCTTCGCTTTAGAAGATTGATAATGAATTTTACCTTTATTAAAGTAACTATCAACTGCAAAAAACTCTCGTTCAATTACTTCGTTAATATCAAAAGGCATATTTTTTTTTCCTCTATTTACAAAACCACCACCACAAGTTTTATAACGAGGTAATTTTTCTTTTTCTATTATGACAGTTGAAATCCCTTGTTTACCTAAATGAAAGGCTGTAGAAGCACCAGAAGGTCCACTACCAATTATTGCTACATCGAAATGTTTCATTGAATAAAAATATAATATTTTATATGAGTGAAAAAAAAATTACCAATTAACTCTTGCTAAAATAGGGAAGTGGTCAGAATTTTTTTCTGAATACGAACTAAACTTATTTACAATAGCATTATTATCAGTTAAAATAAAGTCAATCCTCATGGGAAACCAGTAGTTAAAGGTTTTTCCAAAACCTTTACCGGCTTCAATGAAAGCATCTTTTTTGTTTTCTGAAATTTGGCCGTATACCCAAGAATAACTGGTATTATTGAAATCACCTGCAACTATTTTTTTTCCTTTCCAAGTCTTTTCATGAGCTAAAAATATTTCAGTTTGTTCTGCCTGTTTTTTAAACCGAGTCTTTAGTGTTTTAATTAATTTTTCTGAATTCTCTTGCCCAAAATTTTCTTTATAAGGAGAAATACTTAGTGATTGTAAATGTAAATTGTAAACTCTAATTGTATCTTTTTTTCTAATAATATCAGCAAAGATTATGTTATTTGAAGTATTTTTTAAATCTAATGATCCTTGATTTACGATTGGAAATTTAGAATAAATAGCCAAACCATAATTTGCCTTTTCATTCTTTGTTTTAATATATTTATAAGGGTATTCTAATGAAATTTTTTCTGAAGTATAGTATTCTTGAAATAATAAAACATCAGGAGATTTATCAGAGATAAAGTTACTTATCTTTTGGGGAATATTTTCATCATCAATCCATTTCCAATGATTAAATGATCTAACATTATAGCTCATCACTTTTAAATCATCGTTAAAAGATGATTTACTTTCGGTTAATTTATATAGAGGGTTCGTAAAAAACCAACCAATACATAATATTAAAGCAGATAATATAAATTGTTTTTTTAATTTAAATAACCAATAAATAACAAACGCTAAATTAAGGATTATTAGTATAGGAACCGAAAGACTTAAAATTGCAGAAAGTGGTATTGTTTTAGGTGATATGTAAGGTAATAAATAGGACAGAAGGAGTAGTGTGGCAAATAAAGAATTTAAAAAATAGAGTATTTTACCAAAAAGAGATAGGTTTTTCATACTATTTTCTTCCTTGTTTAAACAAAAATTCTTTTTCTACTTTTGTTAAAGTATCATAACCAGATTTACTAATTTTATCTAAAATTTCGTCAACTTGTTGTTGGTTTAAGTTGGTGTTTGTCTTACTCGCTTTTGCCTTCGATTTATGCACTGTTTTTAAAGGAGATTTCATTTTAGTTTTAAATAGAGAAATAAATTTATCAAAGATATTAATCTCTTTATTACTTGCTTTATTTACGTAAAAGAAACCAAATAAAGCACCTCCTAGATGTGCAAAATTACCTCCAGCATTTGCGCCGACTAAACCTATAATATCTAAGCCTATCCAGACCGCCGCTAGTTGCCACATCTTTACATAACCTATGAAACGTATTTTTAACTCATAATTAGGAATGTACGTGGCTATTCCAATGAATATTGCAGAGATTCCAGCAGAAGCTCCAACTAAATAAGAAGTTTTACCAGAAAAAAGAGGAAAAAAACTTTGACTGAAAATATAAATAATTCCTCCAAATAAAGTTCCTAATAGGTAAAAATTCAATAATTGTTTTTGAGTAAAATACTGTGTAAATAAGTTTCCTATGAAATATAATGCGATACAATTAAATAATATATGAATAAAGTCAGCATGTAAAAAACCATATGAAATAATAGCCCATGGCTTTGAAAATAATTCATCAAGATTGTCATCTAATGCTAACCACTCTGCAATAAAATTAATCTCTCCTGGATAACTATTAAATAAACCAGCTATAATAGTTAATAAAAATACTCCAATATTTATTAAAATTAATTTTTCAACAATATTACCGGTAATATATCTTCTTTTTATGTCTTCAATGATACTCATTAACTAAATTTAAATTGATTTTTTTTCCAATACCAAGCGATCAAAAAACCTATTAATGCTCCACCTACATGCGCAAAATGTGCAATATTTCCAATAGAATATTTTGTCATACCAAAAAATAGATCACCTAAAATTATAAATGGAATAAAATATTTTGCAGCTATCGGAACAGGAAAAAATAATAAAGCCAATTTTGCATCTTTAAAATACAAACCAAAAGCAACTAAAACTCCATAAACAGCTCCAGACGCTCCAACTGCAGGAGTGTGGTATAAGCTATAGAATTTTATCATTTCTTCATTGGATAATAAAATTCTTGAGTCATTATAACTTCCAATATTTAATATATTTTGTATGTCATTTGCAGAAAGACCAAAATTTAGTAATTGCTCATAAATACCATTAAATTGATAATAATTAGCAAGGGTATAAATTAAACCTGCTCCAATTCCTGCAGAAAAATAGAAGAATATAAATTTATTTTTTCCCCACATTTGTTCTAATGGAGTACCAAAAGCCCATAAACCATACATATTAAACAAGATATGACTAAAACTCCCATGCATAAACATGTGTGTTGCGTATTGCCAAATTCCAAAATGGTCATTTTTTGGATAATGTAGAGCCAAAATATTTGTAAAATCTAATTTTAAAAGTTGTGGAGCAACAAATAAAATGACATTAATAATGATTAAATGCTTTATGGCATCTGTAAGTTTATTATTCATTTCTAGCTATTAAATAGATTATCTATTTCGTTTATTGTTAATGTTTTAAAGGTTGGTTTTCCAAAAGGTGAAGTGGTTGGTTCTTTACATGAAAATAAATCGTTTACTAAACCTTCTTGTTCTATTTCCGAGAGTTGTGTACCAGTCTTTATTGATAATGTTTTCGCAAAAGACTTCGCCATTATATCAAAATGACTAAAACTAGCATTGGGTACTTCTAAATCTATATCACTCAATAGCTCTTCTAATATAATAGTAATTTTACTTTCCGTAACAGAAATTGGAATTCCTTTAATAGTAACACTATCTTTTGTAAAATCATCAAAAGAAAAACCTGCATTTTCTAATTCAGTTTTAATAGTGTAAATCATTTCTATTTCGGCGGATGAAAAAGAAATTCTAACAGGAAATAGTAATTGTTGACTATTTGCTTCTTTTACAGTAATACTCTCTAAAAACTCTTCATATAATATTCGTTGATGTGCTAATGATTGATTTATTAAAACAACGCCAGATTTTATAGAACTTAATAAATATTTACGCTGAATTTGAAACGTTTTTTGAGCTTTAACTTCCTGTTGATTTTCAAACAATTCAGTTTGTTTTTCCTCGTCAGTTGAAGCTAAAGAAGTATATAAAGATTCCCAACTCTCTCTATGTTGTAATCCTTTTAATGGGGTGTGTACTTCCTTCTGTGATTCATTTTTAAATGGATTAAAATCTGGATCAACAGAAATTAGTGGTGTTTTTGTTGATTTAGTACTTGTATTTAAATGGTAAGGTGTATCTAAGTTAGCGTCTCTATTAAAATCTAAAAGAGGCGCGACGTTGTATTGCCCTAAACTGTGTTTTACAGTAGCTCTTAGCATTGCGTACAATGCTTTTTCGTTATCAAACTTTATTTCCGTTTTTGTAGGATGAATGTTAATGTCAATTGTGTTGGCAGGCACTGTCAAATATAAAATGTAAGAAGGGTGTGAACCTTGTTCGAGTAATCCATCAAATGCATTTACAACGGCATGATTTAAATAAGAACTTTTTATAAAACGATTGTTTACAAAGAAGAATTGTTCACCTCGTTTTCTTTTCGAAAATTCTGGTTTTGCAACAAAACCTTCAATAGAAAGTATATCTGTTTGTTCGTTTATAGGAACTAATTTTTCATTCATTTTAGCACCAAAAACACTTACAATTCGTTTTCTTAAATTACTAGATTTTAAATGATATACTTCATTATTATTATGATGCATTAAAAAAGAAATCGTTGGGTGCGCTAGCGCAACTCTTTGAAATTCATCTATAATATGACGAGTTTCAACTGTATCTGATTTTAGAAAATTTCTTCTTGCTGGTATATTGTAGAATAAGTTTTTTACAGCAATACTTGTTCCTTTACTTGTAGAAATAAAATCTTGTGAAATAATTTTGCTTCCTTCAATTTTTATTGATGTACCAAGTTCCTCATTTTCTTGCTTTGTCTTTAATTCTACATGAGCAATTGCTGCAATTGATGCTAAAGCCTCACCTCTAAAACCTTTTGTTGAAAGATTAAATAAATCTTCTGCTTTTTGAATTTTAGAAGTTGCATGACGCTCAAAACACATTCTTGCATCTGTAGCGCTCATCCCTTTTCCGCTGTCAATAACTTGAATTAAGGTTTTACCAGCGTCTTTTAATAATAATTTTATATTGGTGGAACCAGCATCAATTGCATTTTCTAACAACTCCTTTACAACAGAAGCAGGACGCTGAACGACTTCTCCTGCAGCAATTTGGTTTGCAACATGATCTGGTAATAATTGAATAATATCAGACATTAATTTCCTTTGAAAATAGATAAATCAAAATCTATGATGTACAAAAAAATAAGTACTAAAATAGAGGTGATGATTAAAAGTGTTTTGTTTACGCTTTTATCTGAGTTTTTTAAATCATCAAAAGCATCGCTAAATTTAGTTTTTAAATTTTTGTTTTTGCCAGTAGTTGACCTAAATTTATCTAATTTATGCTCAATTTTAAAAGGATTTCCTTCTCCTTTATAATATCGAGGTTTGTATTCGAACTTCTTATGTGTGCGTTTTAAAAATCCCATAGTTTTAGAATTATTGGTTTATGTATTAAGAATAAATCAATTTATATACCAATTAATTAATAACATTTTCCAATTGAAATGACATACGTAAAATTCCCATTTTCTTTTAAGTAATACTAAAAAGTCTACCTAAAATTTCTTAATAAAATGGAGAAAAATATAATCAAACTATTTTAAAATAGAAAATATAGAAATCATTCAAATTTAGAGAATTAAAAGGACTTTTTCAAAAATTGATTCAATGTATACATAATTTTTCAGCTGAAAAACTATATACTAAAAACCGATATTTTCAGTAATTGTATCAATATTTTTAAGTGCAGCCATTTTAACTGCGGCAACAGCGCATTCTATACCCTTGTTTCCTAACTTACCGCCAGACCGATCTAACGATTGTTGTTTGGTATTGTCTGTTAATACACAAAAGATTACAGGAATTTCGTATTTAATATTTAAATCGACAATACCTTGTGTTACTCCTTCGCAAACGAAATCGAAATGTTTTGTTTCTCCTTGGATTACATTTCCTATTGCAATAATTACATCAATTTTTTGAGACTGTATCATCTTTCTACAACCGTAGACCAATTCAAAGCTTCCAGGAACGTCCCAAGAAATAATGTTATCTTTAGTTGCTCCACATTCTAATAAAGTTTCAATAGCACCTTTTTGTAAGTTTTTTGTAATTTCCGAATTCCATTCTGAAACAACAATCCCAAATCGAAAAGATTTCGCATTTGGGATTCTTGTTTTATCGTAATATGATAAATTAGTTGTTGCCATTTTTTTCAGTTTACATTATTCAGCTTGCCTTTTCCACCAAGGAATTATGACTACTCAGTGAATAATAGTTTTTACTGATAATTATTTTACAGCATATTTTGAAGCTGCTAAATATTTTTCTATATCTCTTCCTTGATCAGATTTAGAGTAGTTTTCTTTAATCTTCATAAATAATTCTTGAGCTTTACTAAATTTTTTCAATTCCATAGCAGTTTGTCCTGCTTTGAATAAAAATAAAGGAGTTGTAAAATTATTTGTCTTTTTATCTGCTGCTTTTTCATAGTAACCTAATGCATCTTCAGGTTGATTAATGTCTGCAAAGGCATCACCAATTGCCCCTAGAGCAACAGGTCCTAGCATCTCATCATCAGAATCAAATTTACTTAAATACTCAATCGCTTTCTCATAATTTTTTAATTGCAAAAATGAAACTCCTGCGTAATAGTTTGCTAGGTTACCAGCTTCTGTTCCGCTAAACTTATCAGCAACATCTAAAAAACCATATTTTCCGTCAGCACCTTCTATACCTAAGTTAAGTAGAGAATCTATCCCTGTACCTGCGGTTGCAGCTTCATCGAAATATTTTCTTGGAAAAGCTAATTCGTTAGAAGCTTCTAATTCATTTGGCTCAACTACATACTTCGTATAACCCAAGTATCCTAAAAATAGAACAACAATGGCTACTAATGCCATAAATAAAGGTTTACTGTTTTTCTCAATCCATTGTTCAGATTTAGAAGCGGTTTCGTCTAGAGTGTTTAAAACTCCAGCCGTTTCAAATTCTGATTCATCGATTACATTTTCTTGTTTTTTACTTTCTACCTTATATTTCTTCTTGTATGTTGCCATTGCTTGATTAAAAATTAGTGGCGACAAAAATAGTTTTTTTAATTGGATTTTAAAAGCGGATAATTCGCTAAATTTTCAATAATTTGCAAATCTGTTTCAATATCAAATTCTATTCATGTATTTACAGAGAATTTCTTTACTTAATTTTAAAAACATACAATCTCAATCCTTTGATTTTCAAAGAAAAATAAATTGTTTTGTGGGTGATAATGGAGTTGGTAAAACAAATATTTTAGACGCAATATATTACTTGTCTTTTACTAAAAGCTACTTTAATTCTGTGGCTATTCAGAATATTAGACATGGAGAAGGTTTTTTTATGGTTGAAGGAGACTATCTTTTAAATGATAGAAATGAAAAAATAGTATGTAGTCTTAAAAAAGGACAAAAGAAAGTCTTAAAAAGAAATGGTAAAAGCTACGAGAAGTTTTCTGAACATATTGGCCAGCTACCTTTGGTTATTATTTCTCCGGCAGATAGAGATTTAGTTACTGATGGGAGTGATACAAGACGAAAGTTTATTGACGGTGTAATCTCTCAACAAAACAAAGGCTACTTAAAAGATTTATTGTCATATAATAAAGTATTAAGTCAGAGAAATGCATTATTAAAGTATTTTGCTGCAAATAGAACTTTTGATGCTTTAAACTTGAGTGTTTATGATGAACAATTAGCTGAATACGGGAGTAGAATTTATGAAGTTAGAAAAACCTTTTTAGAGGATTTTATTCCAATTTTTAATGAAAAGTATCAAATAATATCCGGCGATAAAGAGCGTGTTAATTTACTTTATAAAAGTCAGTTACATGATAATTCCGTTCTTAGTTTGTTGAAAGATTCGTTAGCAAAGGATAAGGTAATACAGTATACAACTTCTGGCGTACATAAAGACGATTTGAGTTTTAAAATAGGAGATTATTCCATAAAGAAATTTGGTTCTCAGGGTCAGCAAAAATCATTTTTAATCGCACTAAAACTAGCTCAGTTTGAGTTTATAAAGCGGCAATCAAGTGTAACTCCCATTTTATTGTTAGACGATATTTTTGATAAATTAGATGAAAATAGAGTTTCTCAACTAATAGATTTGGTTAATAATGATGAATTTGGGCAAATATTTATTACTGATACTCATTCCGAAAGAACAGAGAGCATATTAAAATCTGGTAATAAGGAATATCAAATCTTTAAATTGTAAATTTAATTTAGCAACAATAAAAAATAATGTCAAAAAGAGAAAACGATTCCTTTTCTATAGAAGATTTAATGAACAGTTTTATCAAGGAAAATAACTTGAGTAAGGGGATGCAGAAAATAAAAGTGAAAGAAACTTGGAATAAAATGATGGGTCCTGGAATTTCTAATCATACAAGTTCTGTAAAACTGCAAAATAAAACATTGATTATTCAATTAAATTCGTCAGTTTTACGCGAAGAATTAAGTTATGGAAAAGATAAAATTATAAAAATGATGAATGAAGAATTAGGAGAAACTCTCATTGTTAAATTAATGTTGGTGTAATTTTTTTGAAAGCAATAAATATTATGTTTTAAAAGACTGCTAATATATTTTAGTGATCTACTACTTTTTCTTGTTAAACAAAAAAAAAACTCATAACATTTTAGTTATGAGTTTTTTAAAAATATTTTATTTTACTAATTACAACAACGATTAGAATTGTTCTCTTCCAGAAAAGTGAAAGTTTCCTTCAATCTGTGCATTTTCATCTGAATCAGATCCATGTACCGCGTTTTCTCCCATAGACGTTGCATACATTTTTCTAATAGTACCTTCCGCAGCATCAGCAGGATTTGTAGCGCCAATTAAAGACCTAAAATCCTCTACTGCATTTTCTTTTTCTAAAATTGCAGCTATAATTGGTCCACGTGTCATAAACTCTACTAATTCTCCAAAAAATGGACGCTCATTGTGTACAGCATAAAATGTTTCAGCATCCGCTTTTGTCATTTGAGTTTTCTTTAAAGCTACAATTTTAAATCCTGCAGCGTTAATTTTGTCTAAAATTGCACCAGTGTGTCCGTTTTCCACGGCATCTGGTTTAAGCATTGTAAATGTTCTATTTGTTGCCATTATATTGACTTTTTTATTTTTTGTTGATTATTGTAAATGTGTTTTACAAATTCGGCGCAAAAATACATAATTTTTTTAATTAAATTGTATATTTGCGTCTTATGATTTTAGAAGGATTTGAAGCGTTAAAAAGCTTTCTTGAAGAACCAAAAAACATAGTAATTGTAGGGCATAGAAATCCTGATGGAGACGCTATGGGATCTACTTTAGCTTTAAAACATTATTTCGATAAAAAAGAACACAAGGCAACAGTTGTAGTACCTAACGAATATCCAGATTTCTTACATTGGTTGCCGGGTTCTGATACTACTTATCGATTCGATTGGCAAAATAGTCAATCTCAAAGAGCGATAAAGGCGTCAGAAATTATTTTTTTATTAGATTTTAATGCATTGCATAGAGTAGGTTCTGATATGCAAAAAACGTTAGAAAAATATCCGAACGATTTTGTTATGATTGATCATCATCAGCAGCCCGATGTCGTAAAATATATGTATTCAGATGTTACAATTTGTTCTACAAGTCAAATGGTGTATCAATTTATAGAAATGAATAATGATTTACACTTGATAGATGCAGATATTGCTACTTGTTTATATACTGGTATTATGACAGATACAGGTTCTTTTAGATTTAGATCCACAACAAGCACTACGCACAGAATTATAGCGGATTTAATTGATAAAGGTGCTAAAAATGATAAAATTCATAACAATGTATATGATGCAAATTCTCATAACAGATTATTGTTATTAGGGCAAGCTTTAAGTAATTTACAAATCTTACCATCCTATAACACAGCTTATATTACTTTATCATCAGAAGAAAAAAAACGCTTCGATTTTCAAAAGGGAGATACTGAAGGAGTTGTAAATTATGCACTTTCATTAAAAGGAATCATTTTTGCCGCAATTTTTATTGAAGACAGTGAGCAAAGTATTATAAAAATATCATTCCGTTCAAAAGGAGGGTTTTCGGTGAATCAATTTTCTAGAAATCACTATAACGGTGGAGGACATAATAATGCTGCCGGAGGAAAATCTTACATATCGATGCAAGAAACTATAACTGAGTTCGTCTCTTTATTACCAAAATATCAAAAAGCACTTGAAGAGTCATATGAAGATTAAACTTTTAATTTTTACGAGTATTGTGTGCTTTAGTTGTTCTAAAATAGAACCGAGAAAGCCAATAAATCCCAAGCCGTCATCAACGATATTACAAGAAACTTTGCAAGAGTCTATAAAGTTGAATGTATTAGAAAATTCAAGGATATTATCTATTATTGAAAAAGATTCTACTAAGAATTATCAAGTTTCTCCAAATGGGTTTTGGTATACATATATCTATAAGATTCAAGAAGGTAAAACAACACCAAAAATAGGAGATGTAGTTTCTATAAATTATGATATTTCTGATTTACAGGGTAATACAATTTATAGTAAAGAAGAATTAGGTGTAAAATATTATAGAGTAGACAAAGAAGATTTTATTTCTGCACTTCAAACCGGAATAAAGTTGATGAAAGTTGGAGAAACCATTACATTTGTCATCCCGTCATATAAAGCTTTTGGTGTTTCTGGCGATGGAAAAAAAATAGGAATTAATCAAACAATAAAGAGTACAGTAACATTAATCAATATAAATAATTAAAAATGAAAGTATTAAAAAGTGTTTTAACAATTGCAGTTGTTGCATCAATGGTTTCTTGTGGTAACCAAGTAAAAGAAGTTAAGTCTTTAGAAACAGAAATAGATTCTGTAAGTTATGCAATTGGTCTAACAATGTCTAGCCAGCTAAAACAAGGATTTAAAGAAGTAAATCAAGAAATATTAAATCAAGCAATTAGAAATGGATTAGATTCTACCAATTTGCTAATAGAATCAAAAGACATACAAAAGGTTATACAAACATATTTTCAAAAGAAGCAAGCGCTCGATAGAAAAGCTGAATTAGAAAAATCTGAAGTTTATAAAAAAGAGGGAATTGCTTTTTTAGAGGCAAACAAAGCAAAGGAGGGTGTTGTAACAACAGAAAGTGGTTTACAGTACATCGTTTTAAAAAAAGGAAAAGGTAAAAAAGCCACTAAGGAAAATAAAGTTAAAGTACATTACCATGGAACAATTTTAGATGGTACTGTTTTTGATAGCTCTGTAGACAGAGGTACGCCATCAGAATTTGGGGTAACTCAGGTAATAAAAGGTTGGGTCGAAGGATTACAATTAATGAATGTTGGCGCTAAATATAAATTCTTTATTCCTCAAGAATTAGCTTACGGAGCTAACCCAAGACCAGGAGTTATTAAGCCATACATGGCACTTGTTTTTGAAGTAGAGTTATTAGAAATTAAATAAATTTTTTTTAATTGAAGAATCTATCATACTTACTATTTTTTTACTTGCTTTTTGTTTCTTGTAACTCAATGAAGTATAAAGGACTGAAAAATGGTATTTATGCTGAAATTACAACAAACAAAGGAGACATTTTGCTAGAGTTATATGCAGAAGATTTACCAATGACTGTTGCTAATTTTGTTTCCCTAATTCAGGGAACAAATAGTAAATTGATAGATTCTTTAAAAGGTAAAAACTTCTATGATGGTATTATCTTTCATAGAGTTGTTCCTAATTTTGTTATACAAGCTGGTGGATTTTCAAGCCGAGGAAGAAAAGATGCAGGGTATGTTTTTGGTGATGAATTTCCAAAGAATTCAGATGGAAATTTGATTTATAGACATGACGATGCGGGTATTCTTTCAATGGCAAACGGAGGGCCAACAACTAATAATACTCAGTTTTTTATTACACACAAACCGATACCACATTTAGATGGTAAGCATTCTGTTTTTGGTAAAACTATTATCAATTCAATTCAGTTAAAAGAATTAAAAAGTAAATTTAAAGATTCCCTAGATTTAAGGAAGTCCATAGATTCTACTAGAATGTCAGTTGTAACAAGTATTACAAAAAATGACACCATTTTTTCTGTAAAAATCATAAAGATTGGTGCAGAAGCTGAAGTATTTAATGCTACCGAAGTTTTTGATAATGAATTTAATAATTTTGAAACTTCAGAAGAAGATCGTACTAAGGTTGAAGAAGAAATAGAAAATGCAAGATACTCTAAGTACTTAATTGACAAGGAAAAATTTTCAATTAAAATGCATGAGGTGAAAGCATTAAAAACTTCTTCAGGATTGCGAATTTTAAAATTAAAGAAAACCTCTGGTAAAAAAATAGTTGATACTAAGCCATTGACTATTAATTATACATTGTATACATCAGACGGGAAAAGGATTCAGTCTACTTCAGATTCAAAATCCAAACCTTTTGTTTGCCAGTTAAATGATGAAAATAAACCAATGATTGCTGGTTTTAAAGAGGGGGTTTTAACAATGAGAGAAGGAGAGAAGGTAAGATTATTTATTCCCTATTATTTGGGGTATGGAGAAACTCAATATGGACCTTTTCCTCCCAAATCTGATTTAATATTTGAAGTTGAAATTTTAAAAATAGGTAAATAATTTGTTGGAAGATATTATAAAAATAGACCAAAATCTATTAATTTTCTTAAATAATTTAGGAAGTGAACAATGGGACCCATTATGGTTGATTATAACCAATCAACTTTCTTGGAGTCCATTGTTTATTCTTTTATTCTACTTAACAATTAAATCTTTTGGATGGAAACGCGGTGGAGTTATGATTTTATCTATGATTTTATTAGTTGCGTTTTCAGATCAATTTACAAACTTTGTTAAGAACTCTGTAGAACGTTTACGACCAAATAATAACCCAGAAATTAAACATTTATTAAGAACTTTAATAAAACCGCAGAGTTTTAGTTTTATGTCTGGTCACGCAACAACATCAACGTTTTTTTCCGTTTTTGTTGTTTTACTTCTACGAAATAATTATAAATACATATATTTTGTATTATTTTGGCCATTAATATTTGCATACAGTAGGTTGTATTTAGGAGTTCATTTTCCTATTGATATTAGTGTTGGAATCATAATTGGTTTTATTTTGGCTAAAATTTACTATTTCTTTTTCAATAAGCTAGATAAGAAGTTTTTTACCTCATCACCCTAACTAATAATTGAAAAGTTATTTCTTCACTATTTCCATAATTTTAATTAAGCCAAAAGAAACTTAATTATTCTAAGTATATTTTTATAATTAAGATATTATTTTTTTAAAAATTAAAAATGAGAATAAAAAGCAGATTTTAATTAAATTTGCAAATCATAAACCCGAAAAATAAAACATGAAAATATCATACAATTGGTTACAGCAATTTTTACAGGTAGATTGGGAACCTATAAAAACAGGAGAATTGTTAACCGATTTAGGTTTAGAGGTTGAAGGGATTGAGACTAAAGAATCTATAAAAGGAAGTTTAAAAGGAATTGTTGTAGGTAAAGTTTTAACTTGTACACAGCATCCTAATGCGGATAGATTAAAGATAACTACAGTAGATATTGGCTCAGGCGAACCTATTCAAATTGTTTGTGGTGCTCCAAATGTTGATGCAGGTCAGAAAGTACCGGTAGCGACAGTTGGAACGACCTTATACGATAATAAAGGAGAAGGGTTTAAAATAAAAAAAGGAAAGATTAGAGGAGAGGAGAGTTTTGGAATGATTTGTGCTGAAGATGAGTTAGGTTTAGGCAAGGGTCATGAAGGAATTTTGGTTTTGGATGATGATATTACAATAGGAACTCCAGGATCAACAGTTTTCAATATAGAAACAGATTATGTTTTTGAAATAGGTTTAACACCAAATAGATCAGATGCGATGAGCCACTTTGGCGTAGCAAGAGATTTACGAGCTGGTTTAATTCAAAATGATATTAAATTAGAATTAATTTCTCCGTCAGTGAGTGACTTTCATGTAGATGAAAGAACTCTTCGTTTGGATGTTGAAGTAGAAAATAAGGAATTGACACCCCGCTATTGTGGGATTACAATTACTGATATAGAAGTAAAAGATTCACCAGAATGGATTCAAAATAGACTAAAAGCGATTGGTTTAACCCCTAAAAATAATATTGTAGACATTACAAATTATGTTTTACATGAATTAGGACAGCCTTTACATGCCTTTGATGCTCAAAAAATAAAAGGGAATAAAATCCTTGTAAAAACGCTGAACGAGGGTACTAGATTTACTACTTTAGATGAAGTTGAAAGAGAATTATCATCTGAAGATATTATGATTTGTGATGGAGATTCAAATCCTCTCTGTATAGCAGGTGTTTTTGGAGGTTTTAAATCTGGCGTTACAGAAAATACAACTTCGATCTTTTTAGAAAGTGCATATTTTAATCCTGTCTCAGTCAGAAAAACAGCAAAACGTCATGCATTGAATACAGATGCTTCTTTCCGTTTTGAGCGAGGTATTGATATCAACACAACAAAATATGCATTAAAAAGAGCAGCTTTGCTAATTGAAAAATATGCAGGGGGTAAATTAGCATCAGATGTTTCTGATTTTTATCCAGAGAAAATTGAAGATTTCCAAGTATTTTTGTCGTATGAGAATGCCTACAGGTTAATAGGACAAGAGATTCCTAAGGACACAATTAAGAATATTTTAGCATCGCTAGAGATTAAAATAAACAGTGAAACGGAGGGAGGTTTGGGTTTAACGATTCCTTCTTACAGAACTGATGTTCAGAGAGAGGCAGATATTATTGAAGAAATTTTAAGAGTTTACGGCTATAATAATATTGAATTTTCTCATAAATTGAATACTTCAATTTCTATTGATTCTAATAAAGAAACTAAGGTTGAAAATATTATTGCAGATCAATTAACTGCCTTAGGTTTTAATGAAACAATGTCAAATTCGCTTACAAAACCCCAATATTCCTCGTTATCAGAAAATATAATTGAAGAAGCTAACGTAGAAATGTTAAATCCCTTAAGTAACGATTTAAAGGTATTGCGTCAGTCTTTATTATTTAGTGGTTTAGAATCTGTTGGATATAATATTAATAGAAAAAATAATTCATTAAAGTTTTATGAGTTTGGTAAAACGTATCACAAATACGGTCAAAAATACGAAGAGAATAAGCATTTAACTCTTTTTGTAACAGGAAATAGAAACAAAAATAGTTGGAACCTAGGTAATAAAACTACTGATTTCTTTTATCTAAAAGGAATTATTACTTCGTTATTAGTCAGATTAGGAATAAATAAGTTAAAATCTTCTCCAACAAAACTAGATGTTTTTTCTGAGGGAATTTCGTTTGGTTTGGGTAAAACAAAATTAGTTGAATTTGGAGTTGTAAAACAATCCATTTTAAAAGAAATCGGAATTAAACAAGAAGTTTTATTTGCAGATTTTAATTGGGATTCAATTTTAAATGTAACAGGAAACAAAAAAATTAAAGTAATTAACTTACCGAAGTTTCCGGCGGTTAAACGTGATTTATCATTGTTATTAGACTCTAAAGTGGAATTTAATGATGTGTATAAGTTGGCCTTTCAAACGGAAAGAAAATTATTAAAAGAAGTAGATTTATTCGATGTTTATGAGGGAGATAAATTACCACAAGGGAAAAAATCTTATGCTTTAAGTTTTTTATTACAAGATGAAACAAAAACATTGGCTGATAAACAAATTGATAAAATTATGCAAAAGCTTCAACAAAATTTTGAAAAGAATTTAGAAGCAGTTTTAAGATAATAGAAGTACTTTAATAACACTAAAATAAAAAAACCATCTCAATAGAGATGGTTTTTTTATTACTATTAGAATATTTTATCTTTTTTTATCAGTTTATGATTTTTCTATATCGCGTGTTTATGTGCTTTGTAAGAAGAACGCACAAGAGCGCCACTTTCTACATACATGAAGCCCATTTCTAATCCCAAGGTTTCATATTTTTTAAATTGTTCTGGAGTAATAAATTCTTTCACTGGTAAATGTTTTTTGGTTGGTTGTAAATACTGACCAATTGTAATAATATCACAATTTACAGAACGTAAGTCTTTCATTACTTGAATTACTTCTTCTTCTTTTTCTCCTAAACCAAGCATTAAACCAGTTTTTGTGCGCATACCTTTTTCCTTTAGATATTTTAAAACGGCTAAACTTCTATCGTATTTAGCTTGGATACGTACCTCACGAGTTAATCTTTTTACAGTTTCCATATTATGAGAGACTACCTCAGGGTGTACATCGATAATTCTATCTATTTGCTTTGTATTTCCTTGAAAATCCGGAATTAAAGTTTCTAAAGTTGTATTTGGGTTTGCTCTGCGAATAGCATCTACAGTTTCTGCCCAAATAATAGAACCACCATCCTTTAAATCATCGCGATCAACAGAAGTAATTACGGCATGCTTTATGTTCATCAGTTTTATAGAGCGCGCCACTTTTTCAGGCTCATCCCATTCAACTGTATCAGGCCTCCCCGTTTTTACACCACAAAATCCACAAGATCGTGTACAAATATTTCCTAATATCATAAATGTTGCAGTTCCTTCTCCCCAACACTCACCCATGTTAGGACAACTCCCACTGGTACAAATTGTGTTTAATTTATATTTATCAACTAAACTTCTTAATTCCGTGTATTTTTTACCAACAGGTAATTTTACACGCAACCATTTTGGTTTTTTTGGTCTTTCAGGAAGTGTTAAAGTTTCTATTGCCATTTCATTTCTAAATTCAAGAGCAAATTTACAAAGAAAAGTTTGAAATAATGAAGTTATATTCTACCGTAATTAAAGAATAAATTAAAGTTAGACAAAAGGAATAAATTTGAAAATATGGATATAGTTGGGGAAGAAGTAATTATAATGAAAAATATTGTTTTCTAGTAGCTATAGGTTAATTAAAAACCAAACACTAAAACTAATTAGAAAAAAAATACCCATATAAGATAAAATTTTTAGATAAATGCCTGGTTGATGTTCTTTTGGAGTTTGTTTTCCTGTTATTAATTTAAAATTCAAAATAGCATAAAAAGGTGCTGATAAAAAGGACAAAATAGTTGCTGTTTTAATCAATAAACCCATATTATTCATAAAGTATTTTAAAATTAAAAAAGTACCTAAAAACAAGAAAAGTATCCAAAACCAATAGCCATGTTTTAATACTTTATCAAATAATATTTTGGAGGTTCTATTCATTACTCTCGGCGAAGCATCCATAGTCGTAATTGTTGTGCTAAACATTGTTGTAAAAGCTGCAACAGCTATAAAAATATAGGAGAATTCACCTAAATTCTTTGTGTATAAATTTATTAATTGAAAAGCGAAAAGTGTTCCTTTATTTGAAAATGTTTCTCCCGATTTATACATTACTAGGGCTCCTAGTAAAAGAAAGCAAAGACCAAGAAACAATGCACTTATGTAGCCAATATTAAAATCAAAAATTGCATCTTTTCTTTTTGTTTTTACAAAGGCCGTTTTATCTTTTTCTATAGACCAAATAGAATGCCATATGGAAATATCAAGAGGAGCTGGCATCCAACCTAAAAAAGCAATTAAAAAAGTGATTTCTATTTTACCAGATGGTATTATTTGAGTAACATCGAATGCTTCTTTTGTAGTGAATAGTGCAATACCTACAGCTAAAATTGTACTTATTGTTAAGATAGTTATAATGTATTTCATCAAATTATCTAACAATTTATATTTACCGAGAACTAAAATTAGTATACTAATAATCATAAGTAATGTTGACCAGTCTACTAAATCTAGTTTTTCATGAAATCCGAAAAGTTGTGAAGCTAAACTCGCTGTTACCATAGTAACAGCGGCTTGTATAGTAAACATTATGGCAAAATTAAGTACGTAATAGGTTATTAAAACTCCTTTACCTAATTTTCGATAACCCTCGACTAATGTTTCTCCTGTTGCCGCAGCATACCGAGGACCAAACTGAAAAAAAGGATATTTAAAGATATGGACTAGTAATAAAGCCCAAATTAAACCAAAACCAAATTCTGCGCCTGCTCTTGTAGATTGTACTAGATGAGAAACTCCAATTGCTGCTCCGGCAAAGAGCAACCCTGGACCCAAAGTTTGTAAGATTGATTTTTTCATTTTATTTCAATTTGCTAACTTTTTTAATAACAATATTTGGTTTTAAAATTGAAATGATCCAGCTTCCTTTTCTCTAAAGCGTTTTTATTTTATCACCAAATTAAACTTAATTTATTCTTCAAATGAATTTAACAGAAGAAAATAATTTCCTTATTCTTTAGAATCTTTAATTATTTCTGCAAGTAATTTTTTTGCACGTAATAATTTAACTTTTACGTTGCTCATTGGTTCGCTAATTTTGATGGAAATTTCTTTATAACTTAATTCTTGGAAATATCTTAAATGAATGACTTTTTGGTATTTAGGTTTAATTTTTTTGATGTTTTTTAATAATTCTACTAAATTTTGTTCTGTAATAATTTTATCTTCCGGTGTTGGATTTTCATCTACAACTAAATACGCTTGTTCTTCTTGTTCTTTTGAGGTATATGAAGGAATAGATATATTTTTTTTACGTAGCAAATCGATATAAACATTCTTAGATATTGCAATTAACCAAGTTTGAAAACTATGTTTCTCATCATAGGTATTAATCCTATCAAAAGCTTTACTAAATGTCTGAATAGAAATATCTTCAGCATCATTTTCACTCTGAGTTTGTTTTAATTGGTAATTATAAACGGCAGGCCAAAACGTATCTAATAAATATTTAAATGCAGATTCAGTTCGTTTTTTCGCTTCAGATATATTTAATTGAAGTTCTTCTTCCATTATTTCCAATGATTGGGTTTTGATGACAAATTAGTGATAAATATCGAAAAGTGGAAGATTAGAAGACCTATTTCTAAAAGTGGTAAAAATGAGGTAATTGTAGATTCATTAAATTTTTTAGATGCAAAGCTTATAACAATAAACTGCACTGAATAATAAGTTAACAATATTGATAAAATAAGTTTCCAAGGGAAAAAAAAGAAAAGCAAAATAGCTAAAAGATAGAAGATTGCTTTAGATATAAAGAACAAACCTAAAAAGAATTTATGTTTAAATTTATAATGATTTGAAGTTGAAATATGTCTTCTTTTTTGATAAAACCATTCTTTAAAGGATGTTGGGGCAATAGATTCTGTAAAACTATCTTTGGATATAGAAATTGTTGTATTTAATTTGTTTGCTGCGTCTTGAATAAATAAATCATCATCACCAGATTTAATATGCATATGATTTATAAATCCTTTAGTATTAAAAAATTCAGATCTATGATAGGCTAAATTACGGCCGACAGCCATATATGGAGAACCTATTTTTGCATAACTAAAGTATTGAATTGCAGTGATTAATGTTTCAAAGCGAACAATTAAATTTAGTAATGATTTTTCTTTTTTGTACTTACCATATCCCAAAACAATAGTTTTTTCGATATTAAAATGCTTAGTCATTTTATAAATCCATTTATTAGAAACAGGTTTACAGTCAGCATCAGTAAATAATAAATTTTCGTTTTTTGCGGCTTTAATACCTAAGGTAAGTGCATATTTTTTATTTCCCCAAAAGGCTTCAATATTTTTAACATCAATAACTTTTATGTTGCTATGTTTTTCTTCAAACGATTTCATCACCTCTAAAGTTTCATCGGAAGAAGCGTCATTTATTAAAACAACTTCAAAGTCAGGATATTCTTGATTTAAAATTGACGGTAAAAATAGCTCTAAATTTTTAGCCTCATTTTTAGCACAAATGATTATAGAAATTGGAATGTCTTTCCTGTTTTCTTTTTTCTTTTTAGACTCAAACAAAACTGAAGAAAAAATAAGGTAATAGATAATCTGTATTGATGTGAATGCTATAAATGAATAAAGGAGTAGGGTGAGAATCATTTTTAGCGCAAACGATTATTTATGCTGGGGTTCTTCGCAAGAATCAAATTGATCTGCAGGTTTACCACAGAAACCACAAGGTTCTCCTGTGTCATTCAACATTGGGTTTTGACTTGCACAAGTACCTGCAAATTTACCATCTTTTTTTGCCCAAATTTTAATAGCGATTCCCGCAAAACCTAACCCTAGTAAAACTAAAGTAATTATTAATAATTTCATAAAAAGTAATTGTAACGCAAAGATACAGATTCTTATTATCTCTTTAAAAAATCTCTTGGAAATTTTTTATCGTGAATTTTAAAACAATTAAAAATTCTAGGTTATGGTAAAATGGATTTTGCTAAAAACTAGAAAGAACACAACTTTGGTTTTGTTAAATAAAATAAGTTTATTTATTGTTTTTAATATATGAACAAAGGTATTGTAATTAATTTTATATTTTTATTTGATAATATTTACCTCTATTTCTAACGTAATTTCAAATTTTTTAATAATATTTACTTTTATTTTTTTGGCAAGCTGATAAATTTCTTTTCCATTAGCATTTCCATAATTAACTAAAACGAGTGCTTGTTTGTCATGCACACCAAACTCACCATGTCGTTTCCCTTTAAAACCTGCCTTTTCAATTAACCAACCGGCAGGAATTTTAACTTCTATATCAGAAATTTTATAACCAGGTATGTCAGCATACTCTTTTTGAAGTTTTAAATACTGAGTAGAGCTAATTACAGGGTTTTTAAAAAAGCTACCACTATTTCCTATTTCTTTTGGATCAGGAAGTTTTGATTTTCGAATGGCAATAACCGCATCAGCAATGTCTTTTAAACTCGGTTTTGATATTTTTTTTAGAGATAATTCAGTTTCTATGGCACCATAAGAAGAGTTTAAATTATGATGAATTGTTGTTAATTTAAAGCTAACTGATGTAACAATATATTTACCTTTTCCTTCATTTTTAAATATAGAATTTCTGTATCCAAAATTACAGTCTTTATTAGAAAACTGAACTAATTTACCAGTTTCTATGTCTAAAGCTTCCACTTTAGTTATGGTATCTTTTACTTCAACACCATAAGCACCAATGTTTTGAATAGGGCAGGTACCAACATATCCCGGAATTAAAGATAAATTCTCAATTCCTCCATAGTTCTGAGATATACACCATAAAACAAAGTCGTGCCAATTTTCACCAGCATTTACAGTTAAATAAACAGCATTTTCATTTTCGTTATCAATAGAAACTCCTTTGATATTAATATGCACAACTAGTTTATCAATATCTGTTGTAAGTAACATATTGGAGCCTCCAGAAATCAAAAAAATATCTTTTTCAACTTTTAAAATTTGTTGTAATTCATAAACCGAATTAACAGAAATAAAACGTTTGGCATTTGCAGAAATACCAAACGTATTATAATTTTTAAGTGATACATTTTTTTGGATGTTCATAATTGCTGTTTATGACTCATTGAGATGAATTGAAAACTTTTAGTTTTCAAATAAGCTCGCGGATTAAAAATTTTATGAATTATATTGCTTTAAGGCTTCCCCTAAAATTTCTACAGATCTAATTAAATCTTTTTTATTTAATACGTAAGCCATTCTTATTTGGTTTTTTCCTTCTCCGGGAGTAGAGTAAAATCCACTAGCAGGTGCAACCATAATTGTTTCATTATTATAATTGAATTTCTCTAAAGCCCATTGTGCAAAATGATCAGAATCTTTAATAGGCAATTCTGCAACGCAATAAAAGGCGCCTTTTGGATTGGCTACTTTTACTCCTTTAATTTTGTTCAACTCTGCAATCAATGTATTTCTTCTTTCCACATATTCTTCTTTTACGTCATCAAAATATTTTTGAGGAGTATCTAATGCAGCTTCACTCGCAATTAAGGCATAAGTTGGTGGACTTAAACGTGCTTGAGCAAATTTAATAACTGTATTTATAAAGTCACTATTCTTAGAGACAATACAACCAATTCTTGCTCCACACATACTATAGCGCTTAGAAACAGAATCGATGATAATAGAGTTTTGCTCTAGACCTTCTATAGCCATTACCGAGGTGTGTTGCAAACCATCATAAGTAAATTCTCTATAGACTTCATCAGCAATTAGAAATAAATCATGCTTTAAAACGATTTCTTTTAGCTTTTGAATTTCTTCTTTAGAATATAAATATCCAGTAGGATTACCAGGATTACAAATTAATATAGCTTTTGTTTTTGATGTAATTAGTTTCTCAAAATCTTCAATTTTAGGCAATGCAAAATTGTCTTCAATTTTTGATATTACAGGTACAACTGTAACTCCAGAAGCTGTGGAAAATCCGTTATAATTTGCGTAAAAAGGTTCGGGAATAATAATTTCATCTCCTGGGTCAGTAATACTACCAATGGTAAAAAGTAAAGCTTCAGAACCACCAGTTGTAACAACGATATTATCTGAAGTTAAATCTATTTTATGCTTTTTGTAATAGTGAACTAATTTATTTCTATATTCTTCAGAGCCTTCAGAGCGTGCATAAGCTAATGTTTTAATATCATTATTCTTTACAGCCTCTAAAGCTATTTGTGGTGTTTTAATATCTGGCTGTCCAATATTTAAATGAAATACTTTAGTACCTCTTTTTTTAGCATTTTCTGCGAAGGGAACTAATTTTCTTATTGGAGATTCGGGCATTAATAGACCCTTTTTTGATATTAAAGGCATGATAGTTATTTGAATAATTGTGTACGCGAATTTCCGAAATATATTTTATCTAAACCATTTTATTACAGAAATTTTAAAGTTTAAATATTTACTGTAATAAAAATTAATTATTATGTTTTACATTTAACCATCAAAACTTAATATTCAAAAAGAATAGATTTTTGTGAACGGTTTTTCAAAATTTTAAGTGATTTAGATTTTGTTTGTGATGGCAAACAAATTTTAATAGAAAAGATAAACCTGCATAAAAGTCAGGTTTGTTAAAAAACAATGTTTGATTGAAACGGTGTTAAAATAAAGTTTATAGCCTAACTATCCGTTAAAATACTTTTAGTTTTCTCTAATGAAATTGGTTTATTCACTAATCCTTTTATTCTAATTACTTTTTTAGGATTTTTCGCATTCGAATAAATTGTAATAGATTTAGAAAATCCTCCAATTCTATTAGTAGCATAAGAAACTTTTATTTCCCCTTTCTCTCCTGGCATTATAGGTTTTTCCGGCTTTTTAGGGACTGTACAACCGCAAGAAGATTGAATTCGTTGAATAACTATTGGTTCGTCACCAACATTTGTAAAAATAAAAACTCTTTCTCCATTTGAGTCTTTTTCAATTTTACCATAGTTAATGGTTTCTTTCTCAAACTTAAATTCTTGAGCGTTTATAGAAAATGAAATAAATAATGCAGCAACTAATAATTCTAGAGTTTTCATAACTAATATTTTTACAATGTAAATTTAAGACTAATAATTAGTTTTAAAAAATCAACTACTAATTTTCTGTAGAGAATAGATAATTGTATTTTTGCCAACTATATATTTAAAAGGATACCAAAGTATGACAATTCCATCTAAATACGATGCAAAACAAGTAGAGGATAAATGGTATGATTACTGGATGAAGAATAATTATTTTCATTCAACACCAGATGAAAGAGAACCTTACACAATTGTAATTCCTCCGCCAAACGTAACAGGGGTTTTGCATATGGGTCATATGCTTAACAACACCATACAAGATGTACTAATTAGACATGCTCGTTTATTAGGTAAAAATGCTTGTTGGGTTCCTGGAACAGACCACGCATCTATTGCTACAGAGGCAAAAGTTGTAGCAAAGTTAAAAGAGCAAGGAATTAGTAAGAGTGATTTATCGCGTGAAGAATTTTTACAACATGCTTTTGATTGGAAAGATGAATATGGAGGAATAATTCTTGAACAATTAAAGAAGTTAGGAGCCTCGTGTGATTGGGAAAGAACTGCTTTTACAATGGATCCTGAGATGTCTGAATCTGTAATTAAAGTTTTTGTTGATTTATACAACAAAGGATTAATTTATAGAGGTTATAGAATGGTAAATTGGGATCCTGAGGCTAAAACTACACTTTCTGATGAAGAAGTAATTCATGAAGAAAGACAAGGGAACTTGTACTATTTAGAATATAAAATTGAAGGTTCTAAGGATACGTTAACAATTGCTACAACTCGTCCAGAAACTATTTTTGGAGATACTGCTATTTGTATCAACCCTAATGATGAACGTTTTACACATTTAAAAGGTAAAAAAGCAATTGTACCCTTATGCGATAGAGTGATTCCTATTATTGAAGATGAATATGTAGATTTAGAATTTGGTACAGGTTGTTTAAAAGTTACGCCTGCACATGACGAAAATGATAAGAATTTAGGAGATAAGCACAAATTAGAAGTAATTGATATTTTTAATGATGATGCCTCTTTAAATTCATTCGGATTACACTATAACGGAAAAGATCGTTTTGTAGTTCGTAAAGAGGTTGCCAAAGAATTGGAAGAAAAAGGAATTTTAGTAAAAACTGAAGTTCATACCAATAAGGTTGGTACATCAGAAAGAACAAAAGCAGTTATAGAACCAAGATTATCCGATCAATGGTTTTTAAAGATGAAAGATTTAGCAAAACCTGCTATAGATGCTGTTTTAGGTGAAAATGCAGAAATCAATTTATATCCAAAGAAATTCGAAAATACCTACCGTCACTGGATGGAAAATGTTCGTGATTGGAATATTTCTCGTCAGTTATGGTGGGGACAACAAATACCCGCATATTTCTATGGTGATGGAAAGGAAGATTTTGTTGTTGCTGAAAATATTGATGACGCTTTAATTTTAGCAGTAGAAAAAACAGGTAACTCTGATTTAAAAACATCGGATCTTAAGCAAGATGAAGATGCATTAGACACTTGGTTTTCGTCTTGGTTATGGCCAATGTCTGTTTTTGATGGAATTAGAAATCCTGAAAATGAAGAAATTAAATATTATTATCCAACAAACGACTTGGTAACGGGGCCAGATATTTTATTTTTCTGGGTTGCAAGAATGATTATTGCTGGTTATGAATATAAAGATGAAAAACCTTTTAATAATGTTTATTTAACTGGTTTAGTTAGAGATAAACAAAGACGTAAAATGTCTAAATCTTTAGGAAATTCTCCAGATGCTTTAAAATTGATTGAAGATTATGGTGCAGATGGAGTGCGAGTCGGACTTTTGTTAAGTTCTGCTGCTGGTAATGATTTAATGTTTGATGAAGATTTATGTCAGCAAGGAAAAGGATTTGCAAATAAAATTTGGAATGCTTTTCGTTTGATAAAAGGTTGGGAAGTAGATGCAACTATACCACAACCAGAAACCTCTCAAGTTGGTTTGGTTTGGTATGAAGCAAAATTTCAAAAAACGTTGGTAGAAATAGAAGATCATTTTTCTAAATATCGTTTATCGGATGCTCTAATGGCAATTTATAAATTAATAAATGATGATTTCTCCTCGTGGTTATTAGAGATTGTGAAGCCTGCATATCAACAACCAATTGATAAAAAGACATTTGATGCTATTATTCAAGTTTTAGAAAACAACTTAAAAGTATTGCATCCATTTATGCCATTTTTATCAGAAGATATCTGGCAATATATTGCAAACAGAACTCCAGAAGATGCTTTAATCATAGCAAAATATCCCGTAATAAAAGAATTTGACTCTAAAATTATTACTGACTTTGAATTCGCAACGGGTGTTGTTTCAGGAATTAGAACGATAAGAAAAGATAAAAATATTTCTTTTAAAGATTCTATAGAGTTATTTGTAATTGATAATGATAGTAATGCAAAAGATTTTGATGCTGTTATTAAGAAACTAACAAATACAGTTGCAATAAACTATGTGTCTGAAAAGGTAGAGGGAGCTTCATTCAGAGTTAAATCTAATGAATATTTTGTGCCTATTTCTATCGAAAATATAGATGTAGAAGCAGAAGTTAAAAAATTAGAAGGTGAATTGAAAAGAGCCGAAGGATTTTTATTTGGAATTATAAAGAAGTTATCGAATGAGCGTTTTGTTTCTAATGCACCGAGCAAAGTATTAGAATTAGAGCGTAAAAAGGAATCTGATACAATTGCAAAAATTGAGACAATAAAAAGCAGTTTAGCAAGTTTGCAATAATTTATAAGTATTTATAAGTATTTAAAAGTTTTAATTTGATGAAACTTACGCATTTATAAAGTTGAAAGATTTTAAAAATATAAACCCTCTCTAGCTTCTATAACTTGAGAGGGTTCGCTATTAAAACCTATTGTTTAATTTATGCTATTGTAGTAACCTTATTATGGTTTTTGTAAAATTGCATCACCATAAAAGAACCGATAAAAGAAGAAGCCATACCTTCTATTAATAAAGTTATAAAAATCTCTGCTTTATCTAAATCACCAGCGATTAAGAATGAGTTGTTCATTGCTTCTATAAATTGACGATCTATAAATTCTACATAGATCATAACACCAGCAATGGAAAGGAGCACAGCTAGGGCTGATGTTTGCAGTCCTAAACCTAAATTTGATAAATAATCAGTCTCTTTATTCTGTTCAATATTTACCTTTATCGCTTGCCGAATTCCAAACAAAACAAAAAATAAATTTAAAAATCTTAGATATGGGTTTTCTTGTAAACCTAATAATTTAGAAAGTAGAAAAAAACCACCAATTATTAAGGTTGTTAAAATTGCGTATTTGATAATTATTTTTCTTGGAGTCATTTTATTAAATTTAAATGGTTCCTAACAAAGCTAATAAAAAAGATGCAAAAGTCTAAATAAAATTTTAAAACATTTAAATTCAGTGGTTTAATTTTTTTTTATTTTGAATTTAATAATTTAAAGTTTTTATTTATAATGAAAAACTATATTTTTAATTATTTTAAAACGTAATAATTATACAAATAGATGAATATTATCAATACTCTATAGTTTTAAGCAGAAATATACTTAAAAGCTATTAATTGTTATCATTTGAAATAACAAAAAAAATATTATTTCTCAATGACATCTTTTAATAAACAATAAAAGTTGTTGATTTTACTCTTTTCGCATCAGACTAAATTAAGGCCTCTTTTAAAATAGTTATTGGATGTTTTGCAATTCGTTTTGTTCCATCAAAAATTTGATGTCTGCAACTTGTTCCTGCAGCAACAATTTGAGCTTCTTTTGGAGTATTTCTTACTTTAGGAAATAAAGTGTCTTCACCAACCTGCATAGAAATATCGTAATGTTCTTTTTCGTATCCAAAAGAACCAGCCATTCCGCAACAACCAGAATTTATAATTGTCACTTTGTAATTTTCTGGAATATTCAAAATTTGAAAACTAGCATGAGTTCCAGACAATGCTTTTTGATGACAATGACCATGGATTTTTAATGTTTTTACTTTTTTAGTAAATATAGAAGTGTCTATTTTTTTATTTTCTACTTCTTTTGCTAAAAACTCTTCGAAAGTAAAAGCGTTTTTTGCAATTTTTTTTGCGGTTGCTTTGTCATCTGCTAAACGGACATATTCATCTCTAAAGGTTAAAATTGCAGAGGGTTCCACTCCAATTAAAGGTGTTTCTTCTGTGATTAGATCTTTAAAAATTGAAATATTCTTATTACAGACTTCTTTCGCTTCTTTTAAAAATCCTTTTGAAATAAAACTTCTACCAGATTCTTCATGATTTATAATTTGTAAATTATATCCCAACCTTTCAAAAAGATGAAAAGCATCTTTACCGATTTCAACATCGTAAAAGTTGGTGAATTCATCACAAAATAAATAAACGATTTTTTTATGAGCAGAATTTGGTAACTTTTTGTACCATTTCTTTAATGTTTTTGGCGCTAATTTAGGTACGCTTCTTTTTAGTGCAACGCCCATTGCTGCTTTTGCAAAAGGAGTATTCAAAATTGCATTTGTTAGAGCAGGAGCAATGCTACCTAATTTGTTATACTTTACATTGTTTGCAAACAATTTACTCCTAAAAGAATAGCCATTTGTTTCTTGATATTGATATAAAAATTCTGCTTTCATTGTTGCAATGTCAACATTACTTGGGCATTCTGAAGCACAAGCTTTACAGCTTAGACAAAGATCAAAAACCTCTTTTAACTCTTTGTGATTAAACTTATTTTCTTTCTCTGAATTTGTTAAAAACTCGCGTAATGTATTGGCTCTTGCTCTTGTGGTATCCTTTTCGTCTTTTGTTGCTCTGTAGCTCGGGCACATTGTTCCACCAGCTTCTACGGGTTTTCTACAGTCTCCTGAACCGTTACATTTTTCTGCTAATTTTAAAATTCCTTCACTATCAGAAAAATTTTGAATTGTTTTAATTTTTGGTTCGTTTCGATCCACCTCATATCGTAAGCTTTCATCCATAGAAAAAGCATCTGTAATCTTACCTTGATTAAAAACATTTTTCGGGTCGAAAGCTTTTTTGATTCTTCTTAATAATTGATAATTTTGTTCACCAATCATCAAAGGAATAAATTCTGCTCGTACAATTCCATCTCCATGCTCTCCACTAAAAGAACCTTTATATTTTTTGACTAGCTCGGCCGTTTCAGTCGTGATTTTTCTAAATAAGACAACATCTTCCTTTTTCTTTAAATTTAAAATAGGACGTAAATGCAATTCACCAGCTCCTGCATGTGCATAGTAGACAGCGTTTTGCTGATATTTATCCATGATTTTTGTGAACTCTTCAATATAATTAGGTAAATCTTCTAAAGCAACAGCAGTATCTTCTATACAGGCAACGGCTTTTTTATCACCAACAATATTTGCCAAAGCACCTAAACCAGCTTTACGCAAATAATGAACCTTTGCTAGGTCTTTCCCATATACTTTTGGATGATGATAGCCAAATTTGTTTTTTTCTAAATCGGCAATTAAGTTATCGGCTAAAACCTCTACTTCCTCTAAAGAATTTGCAGATACTTCTAACATTAAAATTGCTTCAGGGTCTCCTTGTAAGAAAAATCTGTTTTTTGCCAATTCACGATTGTTTTTGGTACAATCTAAAATAGTTTTATCCATTAATTCACAATTATATAAATTGTGATTCATGGCAATTACAGTGGCTTTCAAGCTTTCATCAATACTATTAAAATGAGTACAAACCATAATACTCTCTTTCGGAGCTAAATGATCTAATTGCAGTGTAATTGACGTTGAAAAGGCTAATGTACCTTCGCTACCTGATAAAAATTTCGCAACATTTATAGTAGGAGAATTTCCTCCAAATAAATCTGAACTTAAAAACTCATCAACAGCATAACCTGTACATCGTCTATGAATTGTTTCTTTAGGAAACTCATCTTTAATTTCTTTTTGATTTTCTTCTGAAGAAAGTTCTTCAAAAATAGCTTGATAAATTTTTCCTTCTTGTGAAGTTTCCTTTGTTTTTTTGATGAATTCTGCAGAGGTGATTTCTTTGAAAATAGCAGTACTTCCATCACTTAAAATAGCATCAATTTCTAATACTTTATCACGGGTAACACCATATTTAATTGAAGTACTTCCAGATGAATTATTACCAACCATACCGCCCATCATACATCTGTTAGATGTTGATGTATTCGGGCCAAAAAACAAACCATAGGGTTTCAAGTAAACATTTAAAGAATCTCTTACAATTCCTGGTTCTAATTTAATTGTTTTTGCTTTTTCATCAAAAGAGATAATGTTTGTAAAGTGTTTAGAAACATCTACTACAATTCCATCTCCAACACATTGACCAGCAAGAGAAGTTCCTGCAGTTCTTGGTATTAAAGTTAAATTATTTTTTGTTGCAAATTCAATTAAGGTAATTATATCATTTTTATCCTTAGGAAAAGCAACGGCCAAAGGAATTTTTCTATAAACAGAAGCATCCGTAGCATACAATGTCTTATGTAAATTATCAAAAAGAACATCACCAGAAAGTGAATTGTGTAATTTTTTTAAAGTATTACTGTCTATCATCATTGATTATTGAAAAATAATAAGATATTACAAATATCCGAATAAAATAATCATTAATTCTATCTAAAAAACTTCTTTAACTATTTTTATCGATTCCATAAAAAATCGTTTGAAATACTGATGATTTAAAAAGTTTAAAAAAGATAATTACAAGTGAATTGTTAATAAATAATTGTTAGACATAATTTTAGATTGACACGTTGCAAATTTTCTAAATTTCTTTTTCCTTCAAAAAATAAGGGAGGTCAACAAAACAAGCGATAAAAATTAAAAAAAAAGGATGGGTTTTTGATTAGATATTAAGAGAAAAAAAATCTGAAAAGAGAATAATAATCAGTTAAAAGTATTTTGCTACTTCATTAGAATATTTATCTTTGATATCAATGAAAAATGTCAAAATCATAGAATGTCCGCGTGATGCAATGCAAGGAATAAAAACGCATTTTATTTCTACTGAAAAAAAAGCATTATACATAAACTCTTTATTAAAAGTGGGTTTTGATACCATTGATTTTGGTAGTTTTGTTTCACCTAAAGCGATTCCGCAAATGCGCGATACTGCAGCTGTTCTGTCAAAGTTAGATTTATCGAGAACTGAAAGTAAATTATTAGCAATTATTGCAAATATAAGAGGAGCAAATGATGCGTCTCAGTTTGAAGAAATTGATTATTTAGGGTATCCTTTTTCAATTTCCGAAAATTTCCAAATGCGAAATACGCACAAAACAATTCAAGAGTCTATTGAAACATTAGATACAATTTTAAATATTGCAGACAAATCTAAAAAAGAAGTAGTTGCTTATTTATCCATGGGTTTTGGGAATCCTTATGGAGATCCTTGGGATATAGAAATAGTAGGTAAATGGACAGAAAAGTTATCTTCAATGGGAGTTAAAATTTTATCTCTTTCAGATACAATTGGTAGTTCTACTCCCAAAGTAATTGATTATTTGTTTTCGAATTTAATTTCACATTACAAGAATATTGAATTTGGAGCACATTTGCATTCAACACCAGATAAATGGCACGAAAAAGTGGATGCAGCATATAAAGCAGGTTGCAACCGTTTTGATGGAGCTATTAAAGGTTATGGTGGATGTCCAATGGCTAAAGAAGAGTTAACCGGTAACATGCCAACAGAAAAACTATTGAGTTATTTTACATCTCATAAAGCTGACACGAATATCAAACCAATGAGCTTTGAAAGTGCTTACAATAAGGCTTTAGAAGTTTTTATTTAAAAATTAAATAATAATGAAATTTTCAAAAGTATTTTTATGCGTTTTATCAGTAGTTATCTTATCATCTTGCATATCAAAAGACGATCATAAAATAGACTTCATTTTTTTACAATTGAATGATGTTTACGAAATAGCACCAATTCAAGGAGGAGAATTCGGGGGAATGGCAAGGGCAGAAACTGTACACAAAGAACTACTGCGAGAAAATCCAAATACAATGCTTTTTATGGCTGGTGATTTTTTAAACCCATCATTAATGGGAACGATAAAAGTGGATGGAGAAAGAGTGCAAGGAAAACAAATGGTTGAGGTAATGAATGCTATGAATTTTGATTTGGTTGCTTTTGGTAATCATGAGTTCGATGTTTCTCAAAAAGATCTTCAAAAACGTTTAAATGAAAGCAATTTTCCTTGGATTTCTGCAAACGTAAAATTAAAAACAAAAGATATTTCAATACCGTTTTATAAAGAAGTAAATGGTGAAAAAAAATCAGTAGGAGAGACTTTTGTAAAAGAGTTAATAGATAAGGACGGTACAAAAATTAAAATTGGTTTTATAAGTGTTTGTATTCCCTCTAATCCAAAAGAATTTGTAGAATACGGAAACATGTTTGTAAAAGCGAAAGCTTCTTATGCTGCTTTAAAGGATTCTGTAGACATCGTTTTTGGATTGACTCATGTAAAGCTTGCAAATGATAAAAGGATAGCAAAATTAATTCCTGATTTGCCAATAATAATGGGAGGTCACGAACATACTAATTCTTTAGATACTATTGGTAGTGTTATAATCTCTAAGGCAGATGCAAATGCAAAAACCGTATTTATTCATAGAATTTTTTATGATAAGAATACGAAGAAAACAATTGTAAAATCAGAATTAAAAGAAATTAATCCAAGTATTAAGTTCGATGAAAAAGTTGGGGAAATTGTAAAGCAGTGGCAAAATATTTTAACATCCAAAATTAAAGATGTTATAAGAAATCCCGATGAAGTAATTTATCAAACTAATATTCCCTTGGATGGCAGAGATACTCAAATTAGAAGCACGCAGACAAATTTAGGTCAAATCATAACGAAAGCAATGTCTTTTGCATACGATGATAAAGTAGATTGTGCTATAGTAAATGGCGGCTCTATTAGAATTGATGATCAATTAAGTGGCAATATAAATGCTATAGATATTTTTAGAGTTTTGCCCTATGGAGGTAATGTTCTCAAAGTCAAACTTAAAGGAAGATTATTAAAAAGAGTTCTAGATTATGGGGTTTTGGCTAAAAACACGGGTGCTTATTTACATCGTTTTAATGTTGATAAGATAGGTGGTAAGTGGTTGGTTAAAAACAAAGAGTTGGACATAACAAAAACCTATAAAGTAGCGTTCTCAGATTACTTATTAAAGGGTTTTGATGTACCTTTCTTAACATCAGATAACAAAGAAGTAGTTTCTATTAACATACCGTTGATTACAGATATTTCTCATGATATTAGAAAATCAGTAGTTTTTTACCTTAAATCCATTAATAAGTAAAACACTATTTATCAACACATAACTTCCTTTTTATTTCTTTATTAAAACTAAATCTAAATAAAAATAGTTTTTTTTAATTATAGGTATTACATTTGCAAAATAACTATTTATAATTAATCTTAATAAAAATGAAAAAAGTAATTTTATCGTTAGTAGTAGCTTCATCAATATTATTTTCATGCTCAGACGATGATCCGATTATAGACAATTTAGTTGTGGTTGATGTTCCACATACATACGTATTCAGCAGAGGAGGTGAATCTACAGTGAGCTTTGGAGGGCAAACATCAAGATTAGAGATGGCAGCATCTTTAATGGGGCAATTAAACTCTGAAAATGTGTTATCATCAGATCTTTTAACAATGTTTAATGATGGTACTGGTTTTGCAGATGCGGAACTTAACAGTTCTGGAAAAAAATTAGGAAACAAAACGGCTGCTTATGGAGATGAATCTGTAGTAGAGGATATTAGAGGTTTTATAACTGAATATGCAGATAATGTTTCTACAAGCTTTAGTACAGATGCTGATGTAGGTGTTGCCGGGTCTCATACTGGTGCTGGAGGAAGAACTGTTCGTATTAACGGAAAGGGAATGGAGTTAAACCAAGTATTTGCCAAGTCTCTTATCGGTGCGTTGGTAATGGATCAAGTTGCATACGGGTACTTAAGCGAAACTAAAATAGGCGATGCCGTTGAGAACGTAACATTAGAAGATGGTAAAAATTATACAAAAATGGAACATCATTTTGATGAGGGTTTTGGGTATGTTTATGGTCAAGAATCTGATATTACTGCAGCAGCGTCTCCTGATGGATCTGGAGTATTATTTGCAAAATATCTAAAAAAGGTAAACTCTTCAGAAGAACCAGGTATTGCGACTGAAATTTACGATGCTTTTAAAAAGGGTAGAGCTGCTATTGTTGCAAATGACTCGGAATTAAGAGCTGCACAAGCTGAGATTGTGAAAACAAAAATGTCTAGAGTAATTCTTCACAAAGCTGCTTATTACCTTAGAGGTGCTGCAGGAGCAAAAGCTGCAAAAGATGTCGATTATGCTGATTATTTCCACGGCCTTTCTGAAGGATATGGATTTGTTTTAAGTTTACAATTTACTTATGACGCAAATGGTGTAAGCTATTTTTCTCATACCGAAGTAAATACAATGTTAACAACTTTAGAAGCTGGAAATGGATTTTGGGATAGATCGCCTGAAGAACTAAATAATATGGCTGCACAAATTGAAGCTAAATTATAAGTATCTATCATAGTTTTTCTATCTCAATTATATTATTTTTGCAGGAAGAAAAAAAATTAATTTTTCTTCCTGTATTTTTAACTCAAATGTAAGGTATGTTTAAAAAATCTATAATTTATATAAATCTATTATTCTTATTAACTATGTTTTTTTCTTGCTCAAATTCTTCTGAGTCAAATGAAGATATTATAGTTGATAATTTTGACCGTCAATCATTGTTAATAAACATAACTGACAATATTATTTTACCTGCGTTTGGGGACTTTAAAGAAAAAATTGAAATCTTAGAACAGAGTGTAACGACCTTCGGTAATGGTCCTGTACTAGCCAATTTAGAACAAGTTCAATCTCATTGGCTTGAGGCATATAAAACTTGGCAATATATTGAAATGTTTAATCTGGGAAAAGCGGAGGAGATTTATTATATTCAGAAAATGAATACGTATCCAGCTACTATTTCAAAAATAGAAAATAATATTAGTACAGGAATATATGATTTAGAGTCTAACAATAATAATTGGGTAGCTCAAGGATTCCCAGCATTAGACTATTTATTATTCGGTATTACAGATAATAATACAAATACACTTTTGTTTTATCAAAACAACGACAATATTGCTCATCTAGAATATTTAAAGGATGTAGTATCTAAAATGGTAAGTAATACTGAGGTAGTTCATCAAGATTGGGTGTTAACAAGAGATGCTTTTGTAAGTTCTTCAGAGAACTCGGCTACATCCAGTTTAAATATCCTTACAAATGATTTTATATATTATTTCGAAAAGGGTTTAAGAACGAATAAGTTTGGTATTCCTTCAGGAGTTTTTTCTGCAAACAATATTCGACCATCAAAAGTAGAGGCATATTACAAATCTAATGTATCTAAAATATTGTCATTAGAGGCACTAAAAGCTGTAAAAAACTTTTTTATAGGCCAGTCTTATAATTCTACTTCTTCAGGAGAATCTTTAAAAAATTATATAGAATATATGACAGAAGATACAACTCTCACTGATGCTATAGTAACTAAGTTTGATGAATCTAATGGATTAATTAATGGGGTAAATGATAATTTTGTTAGTCAAATTAATTCCAACAATAGTCTCATGATAGCTGTTTTTAACAAACTACAAGAAGGAGTTGTTTTATTAAAAACCGATATGTTGTCTGCTTTAAGTATTTCTGTAGACTACATTGATGCTGACGGAGATTAATTTTAAATGTCAAATTTACATTAACTAAAACGAAGGTTCTCTATGCTTATGAGAACCTTTTTTAAATATGAAAAAATCGATAATCAACTATTTTAATCGCCAAACGAATGCCGCTCCTTTGGCTGTATTTAGAGTTTTCTTTGGTTTTTTAATGTGTGTTAGTATTATACGATTTTGGTCAAAAGGGTGGATTAATTCTCTTTATATCGAACCAAAGTTTCATTTTTCTTATTATGGTTTTGAGTGGATTCAACCTTTAGGCTCATTTACCTATGTTTTATTTGTGGTTTGTGGTATTTCTGCACTGTTAGTTGCCCTTGGTTATAAGTATCGCTTGGCTATTTTAATTTTCTTTTTAAGCTTTACGTACATAGAGTTAATGGATAAAACTACCTATCTAAATCATTACTATTTTGTATCGATTATTAGTTTTATGATGCTTTTTTTACCCTGTAATGTACAGTTTTCTTTGGATGCTATTTTCAAAAAGAAATCATATCAAAATATTCCTAACTGGACTATTGATAGTTTAAAGTTAATGCTTGGTATTGTATATTTCTATGCAGGTCTAACTAAAATAAATTCTGATTGGTTATTTAGAGCAATGCCCTTAAAACTATGGTTAAAATCAAAATATGATTTACCATATATTGGACAAACAATTATGCAACAAGATTGGTTTCATTTTTTGATGAGCTGGGGAGGAATGTTTTATGACCTAAGTATTCCTTTTTTACTATTGTATAAGAAAACACGTTCTTTTGCTTTTATTTTGGTAATAGGATTTCATGTAGCGACCCGAATTTTGTTTCCGATCGGAATGTTTCCTTATATCATGATATTTTCATCTCTATTATTTTTCGATTCAAACGTTCATAAACGCATACTTAAAATTTTTAGACGAGTATTAAATCTTCTTAAAATTAAAGGACTGAATTTTAATACTAATCTTTCTCAAATTAATCACTATCCGGTTCATAAAACATTTCGTATTGTGATCATCTGCTTTCTTTTTTTACAAATAATTATACCATGGAGATCTCTATTGTATCCTGGAGAATTATTTTGGAATGAACAAGGCTATCGTTTTTCATGGAGAGTGATGTTAGTGGAAAAAGCTGGTTCTGCAAATTTTAAGATTGTAGACAGCATAACGAAGAAGTATTTTTATGTTGATAATAATGATTTTTTAACCTCTATTCAACAAAAACAAATGAGTTTTCAGCCTGATATGATTTTAGAATACGGGCACTATTTAGGAAATCATTTTAAAAGTCAAGGTCATAAAAATGTAGCTGTTTTTGTTAAGAGTTACGTATCTTTGAATGGTCGATTAAGTCAACAGTTTATAGATCCAAATACCAACTTAATGGAGTTGGAAGATACATTTAAACACAAATATTGGATTAAACCAGTAAATTATGAAATTAAAGGATTTTAAACTTCTTATTTTATTTATTTTATTCCCTATTTTTTCTTACTCTCAAGTAATTGTTTTCGGTAAAGTTTATGACAAAGAGTCTAAAAAAGGATTAAACCAAGTAGAAATTTATAACGAAATAGGAGATCTATTAGCTATAACCGATGCTAATGGACTTTATAAATTTACTTCTTCGAAGATTAAACTAAACCTTATTTATTTTAAATATGGTTTTATTCCTTTCAAAAAAAATACATTATTCAATGGTTTAAAGTCTACAGATGTTGCTCTTGAGGAATCAGTAGAACAATTATCTGAGGTGCAAATTTTAGGAGCTAAGCAAAAGTTATTTACTATAAAACGCCTTAATGATGTAGTAGGAACATCTATCTTCGCGGGTAAAAAAACAGAAGTAATCTTAGTTGATAATTTAACTGCAAATTTAGCCACTAATAATGCTCGTCAAATATTTAGTCAAATATCTGGATTAAATATATATCAAAATGATGATGCTGGTTTACAACTTAATATTGGAGGAAGGGGATTAGATCCAAATAGAACCTCAAATTTTAATACACGTCAGAATAATTATGATATCAGTGCAGATGTTTTAGGATATCCAGAGAGTTATTATTCTCCTCCTTCAGAATCATTGTCTGAAATTCAGGTGATTAGAGGCGCAGCGTCTCTTCAATACGGAACGCAGTTTGGTGGGTTGGTTAACTTCAAAACTAAATCACCTAATCCAATTAAACCTTTAGAGGTAGTTGTAAGAAATACTTTTGGAAGTAATCACCTTTACACTAATTTTACAAATTTGAGTGGAACAAGTAACAACTTTAGCTATTATGCGTATGTCAATTATAAGAAAGGGGACGGTTTTAGACCTAATTCTGAATTTGAATCTAAAAACATATTTTCGCATTTTGAATATGCTTTTTCTCAAAAATCAAATTTATCAATTGAGTTTACTTATTTAAATTATTTAGCTCAGCAGGCAGGTGGACTTAATGATAGAATGTTTATCGCTGATCCCAATCAAAGCGTTCGCTCAAGAAACTGGTTTAAAGTAAATTGGTTGCTGTACAATGCAAAATTCACACATAACTTTTCTGAACAAACTAAATTTAGTTTTAATTTTTTTGGACTTAATGCAAGTAGAGATGCAATTGGTTTTAGAACAAACCGTGTAGATCAAATAGACTCGTTTGAGGAAAGAGATTTAATAAAAGGAAAATTCAGAAATTTTGGTTTTGAATCTAGAATATTACATGAGTATAAATTTTTAGGGAAAAAATCCAAAATTCTTTTGGGAACTAAATTTTATAAAGCGAACAATAGTAATAGCCAAGGTCCTGGTTCTATAGGATCTGGACCAGATTTTAGCTTCAAAACAGAACAGCACCCGGATTATCAGGCACAATCTGCATACGATTATCCAAACTTAAATACAGCCTTTTTTGGGGAACAAATTTTCTATTTAAAAGAAAATCTGTCGGTTACTCCTGGATTTAGAATTGAACATATTAAAACAGAGAGTAATGGATATTATAAAAATATAAATTTAGATGCTGCCGGTAATTTATTATTAAACGAAACTATTAACAGTAATGAAATCAGAAAAAGATCATTTATCCTTCTTGGAATTGGTACAAGTTATAAGCCCTCTAAATACATAGAAGTATACAATAATATTTCACAAAACTACCGTTCTGTCACTTTTGCAGATATTAGTATCGTTAATCCTGCATTTGTTATTAATCCGAATATAACTGATGAGAAAGGATATAATTTAGATATAGGAGTTAGAGGGGTTTTTAAAAAAATAGTATCTTACGATTTGAGTGCTTTTATGCTTTATTACAATGATAGAATTGGTTTTGTACAAAAGGTTTTCGAAGACGGTAATATAAAATCAGAAAGAGGTAATGTTGGAAATGCTGTAATTTATGGTTTTGAATCTTTAGTGGATTTTAACCTTGCAAAACTGTTTGATTTCAATTTGGATTATGGAGCTTCCTTTTTTGTAAATACATCTCTGATAGATTCTCAATATAAAAAATCCTCTATAAATGGGATTACAGGTAAAAATGTTGAATTTGTTCCCAGAATAAATTTGAAATCAGGAGTTAAATTTTCCTACAAAGACTTCACTTCAAATATTCAATATAGCTATATTTCTGAGCAGTTTACTGATGCATCGAACTCTGTTAAAAGCAATTTGAGCGGTGTTATTGGAATCATTCCTTCTTATGATATACTAGATGTTGCTTTTTCATATAAGTATAAAAAAATTAAGATTGAGTCAGGCATTAATAATTTATTTGACACCTCTTATTTTACGCGTCGTGCTACGGGTTATCCTGGACCAGGAATTATACCTTCTCCAGTTAGAAACTGGTATGTAACTTTAGAATTTAAGTTCTAATTTATTATTTATATTAATTCTAAATAACATATGTTTGTAAATTATAATTAAATTTTAAAAAATGAAAAAATATTTATTAGTACTAATTTTATTAGTCTCAGTAATTGCATGTAAATCAGAAAAAAAAGAAATTAAAGCGAAATCAAAAGAAGTAAATGTTTATACTCACAGGCATTACAAAGCAGATCAAGAATTATTTGCACAATTTGAAAAAGAAACGGGTATTACAGTAAATGTTGTAAATGCTAAAGCAGATGAGTTAATGCAAAAAATGAGTTTAGAAGGTGCTCAATCACCTGCAGATGTTTTAATAACTGTTGATGCAGGACGTTTGGTAAGAGCTAAAAATAAAGGATTATTACAATCTGCTTCTTCAGTTTTTTTAGATAAAACAATTCCATCTAATTTAAAAGATGCTGATAATCATTGGTTTGCTTTAACAAAAAGAGCTCGAGTTATTGTGTATAATCCAGAAAAAGTTAAAGCTGAAGAGTTATCTTCATATGAAGCATTAACAGATAAAAAATGGAAGAATAAAATATTAATTCGTTCTTCTGATAATATTTACAATCAATCATTATTAGCATCTATCATTGCAAATAATGGTGAAGAAAAAGCAAGTGAATGGACAAAAGGAATTGTTGCAAATATGGCACGTTCTCCAAAAGGTAATGACCGTGACCAAGTAAAAGCAGTAGTTGCCGGAGAAGGAGATATAGCAATTGTTAATACATATTATATTGGTAAATTATTAAATTCTAAAAATCCTGATGAAGTAATAGCGGGTAAAGGAATAAAAGTGTTTTTCCCTAATCAAAATGATAGAGGTACACACATTAATGTAAGCGGGGCAGGAGTGGCAAAATATGCTCCGAATAAACAACATGCAATAAAATTCATAGAGTTTTTAGCAAGTAAAAAATCACAGGAAATATTTGCTAAGGTTAATTATGAATATTCAGTAAATAAAGAAGTTGTATCGTCAGAGTTATTAAAATCTTGGGGTGAATTTAAAGAGGATACTTTATCGTTAACCAAGTTAGGAGAAAATAACAAAAAGGCAGTTATTATTTTTGATGAATCTTCATGGAAATAATAAATAGATTTCGACACTAATAAATAAGTGGATTTTGAAAAAAATATTTATTAATTTAAAAAGAGATACAAATAAATGGTCAATATTATTATTGACCATTGTTTTATTTATTGGTATTCCTATAATTATTATTTTTCTAAATCTTATTTATGGTCCCGGAGAAACTTGGGGGCATTTAGTAAAAAATTTATTGTCTGATTATTTAATTAACTCATTTTTTTTAATAATGGGTACAAGTTTTTTCACTCTCTTATTCGGGGTTTTGTCCGCTTGGATAGTTGTCAGATATCAGATTCCTTTCAGAAAACAAATGCAATGGTTATTAATTTTACCGTTGGCTATACCCTCATATATTACAGCATATTCCTACGCAGGTATTTTTGATTATGGAGGTTATTTTGAAAAAATATTTAATCTAAAAATTGATATAATGAATCATTTTGGATTAATAATGGTCTTAAGTTTTTCATTATATCCATACGTATATGTTACAACAAGAGCGTTTTTTTTGAACCAATCAAAAAATATTATTGAAGCTTCCAAGTTATTAGGAGCAGGAGAAATTAAAACTTTTTTAAAGTTAATTTTACCGCTAGCACGTCCCGCATTTATAGGTGGTTTAATTCTAGTTTTAATGGAAGTCTTAAATGATTATGGGGCAGCAAAGTATTTTGGTATTAATACCTTTACAACTGGAATTTTTAGAGCTTGGTTTTCTTTAGAAGAACTAGAAACTGCTATTTATCTAGCGGCATTATTAGTTTTAATTATATTTATAATAATATTACTTGAAAAAAGGCAACGTAGTAGAATAGGATATTTTAATACAGTTAAGAATCATCAGCAAATAAAAAGAATACAAATTTCAAAAATTAAGCAGATAATAATGTTACTATTTGTGCTTATACCTGTGCTATTCGGTTTCGCGTTCCCTTTATTTCAATTGATTTTTTGGGCTTTTTTAACTTTTAAAGAAGTACTAACATTAGATTTTTTACACATCGCATTTCAGAGTTTAGGTATTTCTATATTTTCAGCTATAATTACAGTTTTATTTGCTTTGTTTTTAATTTACCTTTCTAAATGGAATCGACTGAAATATATAAAATATATAGCAAAAATAGGAATTTTAGGATATGCAATACCAGGTGCAGTTATTGCTTTAGGAGTATTAATTCCTACGTTGTTTATTGATAAAAATATTATTCTTTTTTTTAATAATTTTCTAGATACAAAAATTGGTTTTGTTATCAATGGTACAGTTCTAGTCCTTGTTTACGCCTATATGATTAGGTATTTAGCTGTTGCATATTCACCAATAGAGGCAAGTTCATTAAAATTAGGAAAATCTTTAGCAGAAACATCTAATCTTTTGGGTAAAGGAAATTTATACACATTTAAAAAAATAGAATTTCCATTATTAAAGCCTGCAATTTTGAGTGCATTAATTTTAGTTTTTGTTGATGTAATGAAAGAATTACCTTTAACATTGATTTTAAAACCATATAACATAAATACTTTGGCCGTTAAAGCTTATGAGTATGCAAGTGATGAAATGATTGCAGAAGCTGCTTTGCCATCACTTTTTATAATATTTACTGGTATATTACCCATATTACTTTTGAATAAGGTAATTTCTAAAAATTAGGAGAATATGTTGATAGAGTTACAAAAACTACATAAAAAATTTAATAAAGGAAATGTCATTGCCTTAAGTGATATTTCTTTCAATTTAGAAAAAGGAAATATTTTAGCTATAGTAGGAGAGAGTGGTAGTGGTAAAACTACATTAATTCGTTTAGTTGCAGGATTAGAGACATTAGACAAAGGAGAAATTATTTTAAATAATAAAATTGTTTCTTCTAATTCAATTTTTACAGAGCCTCAAGATAGAAAAGTTGGTATGGTTTTTCAAGATTATGCCTTGTTTCCTCATTTTACGGTATTCGATAATATTGCTTATGGCATTAGTAAGTTGTCGAGTAAAAAAGAAAGAGTCGAAGAAGTTTTACATATAGTTGGCCTAGAGGGCTTAGGAAAAAGATATCCACATGAGTTGTCTGGAGGACAGCAACAAAGAGTCGCTTTAGCGAGAGCATTAGCGCCGAAACCAGAATTACTTATTTTAGATGAACCCTTTAGTAATTTAGATATTATTTTAAGAAATAAATTAAGAGAAGATCTTTTAAAAATTTTAAAGGAAACAAAAAGTACGGTTATTTTTGTAACCCATGATATAAAAGATGCCCTCTTAATTTCTGATGAAATTCTTGTGCTTCAAAAAGGAAATGTTTTACAAAAAGGAAAAACAAAAGAAGTTTATAAAAAACCCAATTGTAAATATATATCCCTATTATTTGAAAATATAACATTTTGATTAATCGCCATCATTATCTGTTGGAAATACTGTTACTGACAAAATACTTGCAGCATCCACAGAAAAATATTTAACCAAATCAAATAGAGATTCATACAATAATTCCACATTTGGATTATTTTCTTGAATAGCAATATATAAGCTTGTATCAATTGCATTTATATACCCAAAAACATTCTTAAAGCTATTATTTATTGCATTAGAGGCATCTGAAGAGTCTGCAATCTCATCAACAATTTTAGAGAAATTTACATTACTATTTGTATAAGCATTTTGAACCTCTTCAATAGAACTTTTTATTAATTCTAGAGAACTTTCGCTTCTATATGCTTCCAAAGATTCTATTGCTGAACTATTAGACCCCTCTAATCCTGCTGGTTTACCAATTTTAGTTACTCTTATAATATCTAGTATATTAATTAATTGGTTAAAAGCTAAGCATCGAGCATTTTCTGAGCAAGAAATACTTGTGGCTTTTTTAAAAGTTTCTTTGTATTCAGATTCCCAGAAATTGATTAGAAGGTTTGTTTGTTTTAAAACATCTTCTGTAACACCTAATAAATAATCGATCCGATAAGAATTTTCCTTCAACAAGGATAAAGCCGTGTTAGTATTTTGATTGTTATATAGCAAGTACTCTAAAGTTCCCAAACCTTTTGAAACAGTACTATTATTTCTAAAATAATCTGAGTTATAATTGGTTTTTTCAGCGATATTATTTTCTATAAACTCTGTTTTAATTGGAAAATTATATAAAATAATATCGTAGTAAAGCGCTTTAATTGCTAAAACATTATATGCTTTAGTTTTAGAAAATGCTTTCGCAGAAATTAACCATTGTTCCTGTAATTTATTTAAGTTTTCAATTGAGGTATCATTTTTAAGCCTTTCACTTAAAACAATTTGTTTCTCTATTTCAGATTTAAAATTGACAATTGCCGGAGAAATATTAATATTATAATAATCTTGATGAAATGTTTCAATAGTTAACACATCGTTGTCTTCATCATTTTTACAAGCTACAATAATTAATATTGTTGCTAAAATTAATAAAATTTTTTTTTTCATGTTATAAGGAGTTTAAAAAGCTAAGTACTTGTTCTCTTTGTTCGGCACTTGCATTCATAAATTTATTTTTTGATGTTTCTGCTTCACCACCGTGCCATAAAATAGCTTCTTCTATATTTCTTGCTCTACCATCATGTAATAAAAAGGTATGGTCGTTCACGAACTCTATCATTCCTAATCCCCAAAGTGGCTGTGTTCTCCATTCATTACCGTTTGCTAAAAATTCTGGTCGATTGTCTGCTAAATCATCTCCCATGTCATGCAATAAGAAATCTGAATATGGACGTATTACAACATTTTCTATTTGTGGTAACAATTCAAATTCACTCGTTGTAAAATTATTGACATGACATTTAATACAATCCATTTCATTAAACAATTCTTTACCTTTTAAAACATTATACTTCATATAGTCTCTGCGGACAGGTACAGAAATTGCTCCCATGTAAGTCATTATTCTACTCATTTGCGTATCTGTAACTTCTAATGTTTCTCCTTCATTATTACCATTCGGAAGTGAGGAACAATCAACACCTTCTGGACAATTCTCTTTTGGGAACGTAGAGCTGGTTAGCCCCATATCTCCATTAAAAGCAGCAGAAATTTGCTGTTCTAAACTTGGTTCATTCGCTTTCCAACCGAATTTACCTATGGTTGATCTATTTTTTTTGACACTCCAAACATAATTTGCTTTACCTGAGATTCCATCTTGATCAATATCATTTTCGTCTTCATTTTCTAAAATACAGGATTCACTTAAAGCATCAATGAATCCCAAACCTATCAGCTGTTGCCCTATCCTGGGAGACACTAGCGCTGTTGAAAGGTCTCCATAATTTCCTTTAATATTATACGTTGGTTTTCTTAATTCATAATTAGTGCCATCTGGATATTGCCCCTTAATCGTCTCGAACCTTACATTTATTTCTCCTTCGTTTTTTATACCTAAATTAGAATCATCTTGTAATTGTCCCCCATAATTTGGAAATCCTTTAGGGCCAGAAACTAAATCATTTCCGGAACTTAATCTTAGTAAAAAACCTTCTGAACCTATACCATTTGTTAAAATGGGTTTTCCTCTACCATCTCTCAAATGACAAGCACTGCAAGCTCGTGCGTTAAACAAAGGTCCAAGGCCATCTCTAGATGTTGTAGTTGCCGGCGATGAAACCCAACTTTGGTCGAACATGGCATTTCCAACTCCAAAAAAAGAAAGTTCTAAATCAGATAATTCAGGAATACCTCGGCCAAAAGCTTTATCAGCAGTAAACGCTTTTATCGATAAATGAGAGACTAGGTTTTCTTCATCAGTCTCATAACTAATATCTATATATTCTTCTTCTGTAATTTTATTAGAATTACATGACCAAAATATAATTGATAAAAAAAGGAATGTATTTTTAATCATTAAAGAAATATTAAATGGAAATTAACCATAAAAACTGGAGCACAATATTTTGTGATCCAGTTTTAGAACTTTTTAATATGTTCACAAAAAAAATTAGTTGATTGTAATACTCACTCCTAAAGCTTTTGCTGCTTCAGAAACTTGAGTTCCTTGAGCTTTTAAAGCGGAAGATAGTAAACCTGCAGGTCCTCCAGAACCTAATGTTTCTTCACTAATAATTTCATCAAAATTTTTATCTAATCCTGTTAAGACTTCTAATTTATTAATGGTCTCTTTTGTAGCATTTTCTAAAGCTATTGCTGTACTTTCATTTACCTCCTTAACAATATCTATTAAAGAAACACCAGAGACAGTAGCACCGTTTTCTGCATTGTAACTTCCTACAATAATATTATGAAGTCCATAGGTATTTGCCCACATATCTTGCGTTGTATTATCAGAGAAGCAAGAATGTTCATTTTCTTGACCTTCATCAATTGCAGGATCTAATCTTTCTAAAGCAACCTCTCCATTAGAAATAAAACCAACACCGTTTAGGATATTTGTTAATGCAGTTGTCTCATCTAACGCTTCAAAAGTTGCTCTATATGAACCACCTTCTAACCAAGTATCATTTAAATCTTTTAAGTCAGCTATCAATAAATCTGTAACAACACGAAGGTATTCACCTCTTCTTCGAGAGTGATCTGCAGTGGTGTAATCAGTATAAGTTCTTTGGCCAGATACAGAATAATTATCTGATGTATGAGTAGTGGTATTATAATTTAAATCTTGTCCCCATAATAAAAATTCAATTGCATGCCAACCTGTAGAAATATTATCATCTTTTCCTTCTTCGTTTTTAGCGGCAATATTTTCTTTTGTTATTAGAAAACTGCCATCAGCAATTAATCCATTATTTACATAACCGCCTTGAGATGGATCAAATACATAATCTATATAGGCTTCATCTAAAGGCCAAGCATTAATTTGACCCTCTGTGCCTAGTAGATTTTCATTGTCTATTGGTCCATCAGCTTCTCTGTAAGCTTCAGTTTGTCCGTAGAAATCTCTAGCGTGTAACCAAGAGTTTTGTGCTTCTTGTAATTTAGCTGTCGATGGTTCAGTTAAAAAAGCGTTAATTTTAGATTGCATTTCAACAGCTGTGTTATATGTGTCTGTATAATTTGCCGATACAATGTTGGCATAATTTTCTATAAAGTCAGAAACTTTTGCCTTTTCAGACCCTATAACTTCCTCATTTTCGTTATTCGAACATGAGAATAATACTGTAAATGCTAATGCATAAACTAATTTTGATAAATTTACTTTCATTTTATTTAGATTTATTATAAATAATATTGGTTTTTTTGCAAAGATAGAAATCAAAATCTATTACACAATATTTATTTAGAATAAATTAATATAACATTCTTAATCAAGCTTTTTTAAGTACTTTATACGTGCAGTTTATGTTAGTCAACAACAATTTTAAAAGTACAGATATAAGATTAAATGTAAAATTGATTTATTATTTGTAAATTTGCCCGCAATTATACTTTAATTGTAACATGACAGCACACAACGACAAAATTTTAGGAGAAGGTCTAACATATGATGACGTTCTATTGGTTCCAGCCTTTTCCGAAGTTCTTCCAAGAGAAGTTAGCATTCAAACAAAATTTACTAAAAACATTACGATTAACGTACCTATTGCTTCAGCTGCAATGGATACGGTTACAGAATCTGCCTTGGCAATTGCTATTGCCAGAGAGGGGGGAATTGGTGTTCTTCATAAAAATATGACCATTGAACAACAAGCTAAAGAAGTAAGAAAAGTAAAGCGTGCTGAGAGTGGAATGATTTTAGATCCGGTTACTTTGCCACTTTCGGCAGTTGTTATGGATGCGAAAGCTAGTATGAAGGAACATAGTATTGGTGGTATTCCTATTATTGATGAAGATGGAACGTTAAAAGGGATTGTCACTAATAGAGACTTACGTTTTGAGCATAATGCTCAAAGACCAATTATAGAGGTAATGACTAGCAAAAATCTCGTTACGGCAGATGTTGGAACATCTTTAAATGATGCTGAAAAAATTCTTCAAAATTATAAAATTGAAAAACTTTTAATAATTGATGAAGATTATAAATTAAAGGGATTAATCACTTTTAGAGATATTACCAAGGTTACTCAAAAACCAATTGCAAATAAAGATTCTTATGGAAGGTTAAGGGTAGCAGCCGCCATAGGTGTTACAGCTGATGGAGTAGAAAGGGCAGAGGCGTTAGTGAAATCTGGTGTAGATGCTGTTATTATTGATACAGCTCATGGACATACCAAGGGTGTTGTAGCTGTTTTAAAAGCCGTAAAATCTAAATTTCCAGAATTAGAAATTGTTGTTGGTAATATTGCAACAGCTGAAGCTGCTAAATATTTAGTTAAAGCAGGTGCAGACGCTGTAAAAGTTGGGATTGGACCTGGTTCTATTTGTACAACAAGAATTATTGCTGGAGTAGGATTTCCACAATTTTCTGCAGTTTTAGAAGTTGCGGCGGCCATAAAAGGTAGTGGAGTTCCTGTTATTGCAGATGGAGGAATTCGTTATACAGGAGATATTCCTAAAGCAATTGCCGCCGGCGCAGATTGTGTTATGCTTGGTTCTTTATTGGCAGGAACAAAAGAGTCTCCAGGGGAAACTATTATTTATGAAGGAAGAAAATTTAAGTCATACAGAGGAATGGGATCTGTTGAAGCTATGAAACATGGATCTAAAGACAGATATTTTCAGGATGTAGAAGATGATCTTAAAAAATTAGTTCCAGAAGGAATTGTAGGTCGTGTACCTTACAAAGGTGAATTATTTGAGAGCATTCACCAATTTATTGGTGGTTTGCGTGCAGGTATGGGTTATTGTGGAGCAAAAGATGTTGAAACGTTAAAGGAGACTGGAAAATTTATTAGAATAACAGCTAGTGGGATTAATGAAAGTCATCCGCATGACGTTGTAATCACAAAAGAATCGCCTAACTACAGCAGGAAGTAATTTATTCGAATAATTTAATTATCGTTTAAAATTAATACATGACCTAATTAATTTCATTTGTTTTAATCATAACAGATTTAAGATATTTTTTTATAAGATAGATGTGAACAGAAAAAATATTGTTAATAAAAAAAACCAGGTAAAATGCTTGGTTTTTTTTATTAACAATCTCAACTCTTAAAGCACGTTGGACTCTCTATTATGAATAGGTTTAATTAATAATTCCTTTTCTAATAGTTTTTATTAATTCAATTTCACTTTAAATAATAAAATAGATAAAAAGCTAAATTATAGTTTTAATGGTTTCAAATGAAAATCATTGTTCTATTATGATTTTTTTATATTTTAAGTTAATTATTGTAGATTGTAGTTTATTTTACGTGAAAAATTAAGAATTAATTATCAAAAATTAACATCTATTAAAATGAAAAAACATTACTTTTTTAAAATTTTATTATTAATGATTCCGCTTTCTGCAATTTTATTAATGTCATCGTCTGGAGGAAGAAATGGATCTTATTCAGGTTCTCCTGGTGATGGAGGAAAGACATGTTCAGTATGTCATTCAGGAGGAAATTTTAATGCTTCAGTATCTGTGCAGACTGGGGTTCCTGATGGTGGATATGCACTCGGAATAACTTACGATGTAAAAGTTGAAATAAGTAGTACTTCAAACTCGAGACATGGCTTTCAAATTACTGCAGAAAAAGTTAGTGATGGTTCCAAAATAGGAACTTTTATAGCGGATGGTTCAAGTAATCAATTAAAAAATGGTGGTACACACGTAACTCATACAGCTACTGGTAATAGTCAAAAAGTATGGAACTTTCAGTGGAAATCTCCAACTACAGATGTTGGTGAAATAAAATTTTATGTCGCAGGATTAGCAGGAAATGGTGGTGGTACAGGAGGTGATCAAGTAGTAACAACTGCATCATCAACATTTAATGTTCTAGGTTTCTCAGAGGCAAAACGTTTAAATTTTAACATGTATCCAAATCCTGCATTAGAGAGATTAACCATTCAATTACCTTCAGGTTCTGAAATAGCAGAGGTAGAATTTTATGATAATATCGGTAGGTTAGCGTTAACCCAAAAAATAACAAAAATTAGGAATAAGATTAGTGTAAATAATTTAGCAAAAGGAGTTTACGTTATAAAAGTTTTGTCTGATAATAAAGTTGGAAGTGAAAAATTTATCAAGCAATAATATTTTTTATTCTATTATTTTACAACCGATTGTATTTCTACAGTCGGTTTTTTATATGCACTATTTAAAGTAAATTTGTGTTATTATAAATACAAAATAATGAACTATATTTTATTTGATGGAGATGTTAGAAACGCTCTATTGCCATTTACATACACAAAACCTGTTGCTGATATCCGAATAGGTATTTTAACTATCCGAGAAAAGTGGGAAAACTATTTAGGTTTAACTACAACAACTATTACCGAAGAATATTTGGAAGAAAAATATCCAATGGTAGAATTGGAAAGGAATATTTTGATAAATGCTTCTTTTTTACCCACAAAACACTTGGTTAAAAAAATAAAAAAACTATCAAAAAATGAAGCTATTTTTAAAGGAGAAGATGTCATTGCATTCTACACATCAGATTCTCAAGAGGAGATTAATTTTGATGATTACAAACAAATAGAGTTTGAAGAAAATATTTTGCAAATAAAGAATACTTGGGATATTTTTTATGTAAATGCAGAAGCTCTTAAACAAGATTTCGATTTAATTACGGAAGGTAGAACATCTCAACCGATACCAGAGGGAACAAGATATATTAACAAAGAAAATATTTTTATTGAAGAAGGTGTAGAGATTAATTTTGCAATCTTAAATGCATCTAAAGGCCCTATTTATATTGGTAAAGATGCTGTTGTATTAGAAGGTAGTGCTGTGCAAGGTCCATTTGCCATGTGTGAAAAAGCAGTGCTAAAAATGGGGGCTAAAATATACGGAGCAACAACATTAGGTCCTTTTTGTAAAGTAGGTGGTGAGGTTAATAATTCTGTTTTATTTGCATATTCAAGCAAAGGGCATGATGGATATTTAGGCAATTCTGTTATCGGGGAATGGTGTAATTTAGGAGCGGACACAAACAATTCTAATCTAAAAAATAATTATGCAGAAGTAAAGCTATGGAATTATGATACTGGTCGTTTTGCACAAACGGGGTTGCAATTCTGTGGTTTAATGATGGGAGATCATTCTAAGTGCGGAATTAACAGCATGTTTAATACAGGAACAGTAATTGGAGTAAGTACTAATCTTTTTGGAAGTGGATTTTTCAGGAACTTCGTGCCTTCTTTTAGTTGGGGAGGAGCATCTGGATTTACAGAATATAAAACTAATAAAGTTTTTGAAGTTGCTGAAATTGTAATGAAACGTAAGGATATTATTTTTGACGATAAAGAACAAAAAATTTTAGAACATATTTTTGAAGAAACAAAAAAATACAGAAAGTATTAAAAAGAATTTAATTTAGCGGTGTGCATTAATATTAGTCTTTAAAACTTCAAAATAACCTAATACGGATCTATATCAGTTATAAATCGAATAGGTCTAAAATCTTTAACAGCTTCAAAAGTATCTTTTATCTTTTGAAGTTGCTTTTTTGTATTCACCAAACTTTTATTGGGTGGAATTTTAATAACAATATTCTTAATATATTGATTTCTAATTCGAGAAACAGCAGGAGCAGTTGGTCCCAAAACATGTTCCCCAAAAGAGCTGTACAAAGCTTTAAATAGCCAATTTATACCATTATCAACTTTACTGTAATCTTTGTGTTTTAGTGTTATTTTGATCAATCGATAATAGGGTGGGTATTTATATTGCCACCGTTCTTGCAGCTGCTCTTTATACATTTCTATGTAATTTGTTTTAGAAACTTGTTGTAATATTTGATGATGAGGATTAAATGTCTGTATCGCAACATTTCCTTGTTTTTTACTTCTACCAGCCCTACCAGAAACTTGTACCATCATGTCATAGGCACGCTCATGTGCCCTAAAATCAGGAAAATTAAGCATAGAATCTGCATTTACAATACCTACTAAAGAGACATTTTCAAAATCTAACCCTTTAGATAACATTTGTGTTCCAACTAAAATATCAATTTCTTTTGCTTCAAAAGCACTAATTATTTTTTGATAACCATACTTACCACGAGTGGTATCTAAATCCATTCTTCCTATTTTAAAATCAGGAAAAATTTCTTTTAATTCTAATTCAATTTGTTCTGTTCCAACCCCTTTATTTTCTAAAGTATTACTTCCACAAGCCCCACAACTATTCGGCATTGCTCTTTGATAATTGCAATAATGACATCGTAATTCGTTTCTAAATTTATGGAATGTTAAACTTACATCACAATTTGGACATTGAGGTGAAACTCCACAAGTTTTGCATTCAACGACAGGAGAAAATCCTCGTCTATTTTGAAATAAGATTATTTGCTCTTTTTTATCTAAAGCTTCTTGAATTAACTTTATTAATCTATCCGAAAAATGACCTTTCATTTCCTTTTTTCGATGCTTTTCTTTTACGTCTATCAATTCAATTTTTGGCAATTGTAAATTTCCATGACGTCTATTTAGCTCCACAAAACCATACTTGTTCTGTTGGGAATTAAAATAAGTTTCTAAAGATGGAGTTGCTGAACCTAATAAAATTTTACAGTTATGAATTTTTGCCAAAACAATTGCAGAATCACGAGCATTATACCTTGGTGCGGGATCAAACTGTTTATAGGATGTTTCATGTTCCTCATCAACAACAATTAACCCTAGGTTAGAAAATGGAAGAAATATCGAAGAGCGAGCTCCTAAAATGATTTTTGCTTTAGGTTTATTTTCTAAGACATTATTCCAAACTTCTACACGTTCATTCATCGAATATTTTGAGTGAAAAACAGAAATTTGTTCACCAAAATAAAATTGTAAACGGTGTATAATTTGAGCTGTTAATGCTATTTCTGGTAGCAAGAATAATACTTGTTTTCCTTCATCTAAAACTTCTTGAATTAACTTTGTATAAACTTCTGTTTTTCCAGAACTTGTAATTCCGTGTAAAAGTGTAACATCTTTTTCTTTAAACGTTTCTTTAATTTTTAAAAGTGCTTTTTCTTGAAATTCATTTAATACTTTTAAATCATTTGTATCTCCTTTATATTGAATTCTATCTGTTTGAATATGATAAAATTCAAAGATATTTTTAGCTACTAATGATTTTAAAATGGTTGATGAAACAGCAGCTTTTTCTTCTAATTCTTTAGATTTTATTGGTTTTTTAGAAGTTGATAACTGAAAAAAGCTTAAAACTGCTTCTCGTTGTTTTTTAGCTCTAGATAAATCTTCAAGTAATTGAGCTAATGAATCATCAGCTGAGTAATTAGAATGTAAACGCACATATTTTACCAATTTAGGTTTGTATTGTTCGTAAATTTCTTCTTTAATAGTGATTACTGATTTTTTTATCAATCCGTTTACAATTGGCATTACTTTTTTCTTTCCTAAAATATCAGCAACTTGGTGTATTGTTAATTGAGATTGATGTTGTAAGGCTTCAAAAATTAAAAACTCATCATCTGCTAAAATAGATTCATCAGTAAATGTTTGATTTTTATTGATTATTGTTTCGCTTTCAAGCAGAAAAGCAGAAGGCAGAGCGGCTCTGTAAACATCTCCTAAAGAACAGATGTAATAATTAGAGATCCATTGCCAATGTTGCAGTTGTCTCTCATTTACTAGAGGGTTCTCATCTAAAATTTGATAAATTTCTTTAGCTTCATATAATGTTGGTTTTGTTTGATGAATTTTTAAAACCAGTGCAGAATATATTTTTGATTTCCCAAAAGAAACAGCTACACGCATTCCTTTTTGAAGAAAATTAGCTTCGTTTTCAGTTACGGAATATGTAAATGTTCGCTGAATAGGAATTGGTAATATGACGTCTATAAAGTGTGGCAAATAATTTTTTGTTTTTGCGAAAATAAGAGTAATTGAAATTAGCCTATAACGAATGATTTCGAAATCACTAAACAGTCAAATTTACACAAAATTCACTAAATTTTGCTTAGAAATGAATAAACAATATCTGCAGATAAATTAGTTTCGGAAAACGGAGTTTGTTATTTTTTTTGTCAAAAAGTATAAGAGAATGAAGTCCATTATTTTTCCTTTTATTAGAAAAATATTACTAAATAATCTAAGAATTAACTATTCATTTTCAGATATACACTATGTTTTTCGAAGATAAAAGCAGTGTTTCTGCAAATTCTAAATGTTAATGTCTTGAGTTATGTCAGTTGTTGAACAGTTTATATATCTTGGACATTTAATTTTAAGTAAATAAAAAAATGCCTCTAGTTTTTTTTAAAATTACTAAAGGCATTATATACTTATACTAATTTCTTAGCATTATTTACTTTTTGTTTTGTAAGTGCTAAATTTATTACCTCTTTCATGTCTGTAACGTAATGAAAAGTCATACCTTTTAGGTAACTTTCTTTTATTTCCAAAATGTCTTTTTCATTTTCCTTACACAAAATAATCTCTTTAATATTTGCTCTTTTAGCAGCTAATATTTTTTCTTTGATACCACCTACTGGCAATACTTTTCCACGTAATGTGATTTCACCAGTCATGGCTAATTTATTTTTCACTTTTCGCTGTGTGTAAGAGGATATTAAGGAGGTTAGCATAGTTATTCCAGCGCTTGGCCCATCTTTTGGCGTTGCTCCTTCTGGTACATGAATATGTACATTGTACTTTTCTAAAACCTCTTGCTTAATGCCAAATTCTTCAGCATTAGATTTAATATATTGTAGTGCAATTGTTGCAGATTCTTTCATTACTGTTCCTAAATTACCAGTTATAGAAAGTGCTCCCTTCCCTTTTGATAAAATAGATTCAATAAATAAAATATCTCCACCAACTTGCGTCCAAGCTAAACCTGTAACAACTCCAGCAACATCGTTATTTTCATATTTATCTTTATTTTTTGGTGTTCCCAAAATTTCTTCTACTTTTTCAGAAGAAATAGCAGTATCATATTCTTCTTCTAGAGCAATCGATTTTGCAGCGAAACGAACTACTTTAGCAATTTTTTTCTCCAAACCACGAACACCAGATTCACGCGTGTAGCCTTCAACAATTTTTTCTAATTGTTTTTTACCTAATTTTAGGTTTTTTACAGTTAAACCGTGCTCTTTTAATTGTTTTGGTAATAAATGACGTTTTGCAATTTCTATTTTTTCTTCAATTGTGTAACCAGAAACATTTATAATTTCCATTCTATCACGCAATGCCCAAGGAATCTGCCCTAAATTGTTTGCTGTTGCGATAAAAAGTATTTTTGATAAATCATAACCCACTTCTAAATAATTATCATAAAAACTTTCATTTTGCTCCGGATCTAAAACTTCTAACATTGCTGCGGAAGGATCTCCTTGATGACTTTGACCTAATTTATCAATTTCATCCAAAACAAATACGGGGTTAGAAGTTCCAGATTTTTTCAAATTATGAATTAAACGGCCTGGCATTGCACCAATATATGTTTTTCTGTGTCCTCTAATTTCAGCTTCATCACGCAAACCACCTAAAGACATGCGTATATATTTACGCCCTAATGCTTCTGCTACAGATTTACCCAAAGAGGTTTTACCAACTCCCGGAGGTCCGTATAAACATATAATTGGCGATTTCATATCACCTCTTAACTTTAAAACGGCTAAATGTTCAATAATTCTTTCTTTTACTTTTTCTAGACCAAAGTGATCTTTATCTAAAACTTTTGTAGCAAATTTTAAGTCAAATTTATCTTCAGAATAAACTCCCCAAGGTAATTCTAGTAATAATTCTAAATAGCTTCTCTGAACACCATATTCAGCAGCTTGCGGATTCATTCTTTTTAAGCGATTTAATTCTTTCTTAAACGTATTATCAACTTCTTTACTCCACTTTTTAGTTTTTGATTGTGTCAACATTTCCTCTAACTCTTGGTCGTTAGAAGCACCACCTAATTCTTCTTGAATGGTTTTTAATTGTTGATTTAGATAATATTCTCGTTGTTGTTGGTCTAAATCTTCGCGAGTTTTAGACTGAATATCATTACGTAATTGTAATTTTTGAAGTTCTTTATTTAGACTTTTCAAGGTCAATAAAGCACGTTCTTTAAGATTATTTTTTTCTAAAATTATTTGTTTTTGCGCAACTTTTAAATCCATGTTTGATGAAATGAAATTCACCAAAAAAGAGTCTGATTTTATATTTTTAACTGCAAAAGATGCTTCTGAAGGTAGCATAGGGTTTTCCTTAATTACTTCTAAAGCTTGCTCTTTGATCGACTCAATAATAGCCTCGAATTCTTTTTTATTCGCAACTTCTCTGTCTTCAAAGGCTTCCTTAACTGTAGCTTTTAGATAAGGTTTATCTTGGGTAATGGAATCAATTTCAAAACGTTTTTTACCTTGTATAATTACAGTTGTATTTCCATCAGGCATTTTTAAAACTCGTAAAATTTGTGCAACGACGCCTATTGTATGAATATCTTTTAAGCCAGGTTTTTCAATATCTTCATTTTTTTGTGCAACAACTCCAATTACTTTGTCACTTTTGTTAGCTTCTTTAATTAGTTGTATTGAAGTATCTCTACCGGCTGTTATTGGGATTACAACTCCAGGAAATAAAACAGTATTTCTTAAAGGTAAAATAGGTAAAACTTCAGGTACACTCTCCTTGTTGATGATTTCCTCATCTTCTGGTGTCATTAACGGAATTAATTCAGAATCTTCATTTAACATACTTTGAAGCGACAAATTGTCTAAATGCATTATTTTTGGTTTGCTCATTGGTTATATCTCTGTCATACTGACATTTTTTCTTTAAATCAAAAAATTAACGTCAATTTATTTTTTTTATTTTACTGGTTTTCAGCAACTTAATATTTGTATTATTCCTGTGCACTTACTTAAAATCAATTCTTATGCCAAGTTTTATTGGTCTTTATAATTCTTTTTGTAGAAAAAAAATGATAAAATTATACAGGTTAAAAAACTTTGTAAAGAGTGGTAGTTATTACACCTTTGGTGTTTTTTGGTCGAATTTCTAATAATTCCCTTTTTTCTTTTACATTGAAGTTAAATGGAGGAGCTAATAGGTCTATTCCACTTTGTTTTTTTAACCTAGTACCTTGTCCTGAAATAATTTCTTTATTAGGTATAAATGCGTTATTAGGGATGTGTTCAGTAACTATGACATATTTAAATTTCTTTAGTTTATCAATAATTTGCTTAACTTCCGTATTAGACAAATGTTGTAATACTTGTCTTATGAGGGCACAATCTCCGTAGGGTAAGCAATCTACTGCAATATCTATACATTGAAACTCTAATTTTTCATTTTTAAATGTATTTTTATTATGGTTTATTAGGTGAGATACAACATCTACTGCGATATACTTTAAGCTAAAATCTACAAGGTTTTTTCCTACATTAAAATCTCCACAGCCAAGATCACAGACAATGATCGGTTTTTTAAAAGACTTCAAAAAGGAAGACACGACGGCAATGTAAGGGGCTGTTATCTCGGGGTCATGTGATCCTATTCCTGAATAAAATTTAGAATTATTATTACCCCAAAGGTGCATTTCATACACTTGCTCCATCGCATCTTTTGTGGGCCACGGCTTTTTGATTTTTTTTCTAATATTTTTCAAATTTTATTTTCTTTGTGATTTTAAATGTCTCGTTTGAGCCAGTTTACTCAAAGATACTGCTAAAAAAAAGCGCTAAAAAAAATAAGATATAATTACATCCCTTTTTTTTATCATTTTTGCAATTAAAATAAATGTGATGTCTTTTATAGTAGTCAAAAATATAACATATAGAGGATGGGAAAAATCAATAGAAATTTCCAATTCAGAGATAAAAATTATAGTTGTTCCAGAAATGGGGAGGATTCTTCATTTTAGTTTTCAAGAAGGAGAGAATATTTTTTATGAAAACCAAGTATTTAGCGGTATTGAGTTTTCATCAGGAAAGTATTACAAAAAAGATGAAAACATTCAGGCTCCAGATATCGGGGGTAATAGAGTTTTACCTTGTTCTGAAGAATATTTTCATCTTTTAACAGGAAGCAGGCATGTTCCAGATCCTTTTATCAATGCAAGTGCTTATAAAGCGACATGTTTAGATAATGGAGTTGTTTTAGAGAGTCCAATTAGCGCGTTGTTAGGAATACAAATAAAAAGAACGATTACAATTTTAGAAAAAGGAACAGGAGTTAAAATAAAACAAGAATTGATAAAAAGAATAGCTGCAAAAAATCAGCAAATAGAAAAAATTCCTTTAACAATTTGGAGCTTGTCAAAAATTAAAACCCCCAATTTCAGCTATTTGCCAATTGAGGAGAACAGTGTTTTTAAAGATGGTTTTATGATCCCTGTATGGCCTGATTCTAAAAATAATGCTACTTCAAATGTCACCGTAAACTTAAATATTTTAGAAATTAAATCTTCAGAAAGTTTACCCCAAAAAGTAGGTGCTGATTCAAAAAAATGGGTAGCAGCTCATTTAAACAAACAATTATTTATAGAACAATTTAATTTTGTAAAAGGACCCCGAGAATTTTATCCAGATGGTGGCACCTCGGTAACTATATTTGGAAATAATTTATTTACAGAACTAGAGTGCTTGAGCCCAGAAAAAACTTTGTTAATTGGGGAGCAAATTAACTATGATCTTTGTTGGAATCTTTATAAAATGGATGACAAAAATCAAGTTAAATCTTGGTTAAAAAATTTTAAAAATAAACAGGTGAATTAAATTCCTGCAAATTACCACCAAACCAAAAATAGTTTTAAAATTTCTCCATTTTGTTTTTTCAACCAAAATAATGGTGATGATTTTTTTTCAAAATAGGTGATAAAAATTTGTTGAAAATCTTCATATTTTAACCAAGTAACATTTTTGTGTGGAATGATAATCCAATCTTTTTTGGACGGAATATAAAATTTACAATTTTTGAAAAGTGTGAGTTCTTTTTGATGAATGTAAAATCCAGTAATACAATTTTCATTTAAAATCTTTAACTCGATGTTTTTGTCGGAGAATGGCAGAAATAACTGGGATTTAAAGTATACTTTTTGTTCTAAAGTTTTTGCTTGTAAATTAATTGACTTTAAATATTCAGAACATTCTTCTGAATAGAGAAGAGGGAGTTGTTTCTCTTTCAGTTTTATTAATTTATCAACCAAAGAATCATTTCTGTTTGGACCAATAAAATGATCAATTTCACTTTTACCAATAGAAGCGTCGTACAAATAAAACTTATATACAATCTCCAGGTGAATAATTTTCTTTCCTTTTTTTATGATACAATCTAATTCTCCTAACGTAATTTTTTCTCTTTGAATTTGAATATTTTCAGATATTATTGAGATCGAATTTTCTTGACTAAGTTGGTGAGAGACGAAACGCTCTACATACTTTCCGAGTCTTAATTTTTCATTTATTTCAATGTCAATTTTCCGAGACTTAGCTTCAATTTCAAATTGTTTTAATTCGTAAATTGATTTTTTTTTCCACAAATAATTTGTCTGGAGAAAACCCTCGTATCTTTTCTGAATATCTTTATTTTTTTGATGCATCATTGATTCGAAGTTACAAATCTATTTTGTAAATTTAGCTCTTAAAAATCATCAAAATGGAATTCGATAAAACTAGTTTTCAATTTTTAAATAATTTAAAAAATAATAATAATAGAGATTGGTTTGCTAGTCATAAAGAAGACTATCTTCGGGCGCAACAAAATGTAAAAAATATTTTTGAAGAAATTCTTACAAACTTGCAAAAACATGATGAGATAGAAAAATCTAAAATGATGCGAATTTATAGAGACGTGCGTTTTTCAAAAGACAAAATTCCTTACAAAGCCCATTTTGCAAATTCATTTTCTAGGTTGGGGAAAGAGCTTCGAGGAGGATATTTTTTAAGAATTAGACCAGGAGAGTCTTTTTTAGCAGGTGGTTTCTGGGAGCCAAATAAAGAAGATTTGTTTAGAATTCGTAAAGAGATTGAGTTAGATGCCTCCGAAATTAAAGATATTTTAAATGATAAAAATTACAAAAAGCATTTTGGAGGAGAATTTAAAAGTTTATCGGAATTAAAGACAGCGCCAAGAGGTTTTGATAAAGAGCACCCTGATGTAAATTTACTCAGAAAAAAAGGATTTATTGCCTCAAAGAAATTTACAGATGCAGAGGTTTTATCTCCAAGCTTTATAGACAGTGTAGATGAAAGTTTTAAAGTCCTCCGTCCTTTTTTCAATTTGTTTAGTGATATTTTAACTACAAATTTAAATGGTGAATCGATTGTTTAATTTTCGGATTACAGTTGAAACTTAATATTTAATAAATTAATATTAGAGTGAAGCCATAATAATGCTTATGAAAAATGTTTTTACATTAAAAATAACAGTCTCTTCAGAAGACATAGACACTTTAAAACATGTCAATAATTTGGTTTATGTTAAATGGATGGATAAAATTGCAAAAGAACATTATGCTTTTTTAACCAAAGACAACCCTTTACCGCAATATGTTTGGGTTGTAACTAGGCATGAAATTGACTATTTAAAACAGGCAACTTTAGGTGATAAAATTACAGTTAAAACTTGGGTAGGCGAAACAAATGGAATTACATCTATTCGTTTTATGAATTTTTATAAAGACAATTTATTATTAGTTAAGGCTAAAACAGTTTGGTTAATGTTAGACTCAAAAACTTTTAAACCCGCAAGGATTAGAGAAAATGTTTTAAAAGTATTACAACCCCCTAAATAAAACTATCTTTGCAGAAACTTAAGATACAAAATGTCAACTTTTTCTAATTTAGGAATCAATAAAGATTATATAAAAGCGATTAAAGAACTAGGGATTTCTACTCCTTCAGAAATCCAAGAGAAAGCAATACCAATTTTATTGGGATCTCCAACAGATTTTATAGGTTTAGCGCAAACTGGTACGGGAAAAACAGCAGCTTTTGGTTTACCTGTTTTACATCATGTAAACCCTAATTCTGATAAAATACAAGCTTTAATTTTATCACCTACAAGAGAGTTAGTTCAACAAATTAAAAAACAATTATTTAAATTTACGAAGTTTAGTAAAACTCAAATTTTTGTAGAGGCTGTATTTGGTGGAGAAAAGATAGATAGACAAATGAACAATCTTAAACGAACGACCCATATTGTGGTCGCAACTCCCGGCAGATTGATAGATTTAATCGAAAGAGGAAGCGTAGATATTAGTCATGTAAAAACAATTATTCTGGATGAAGCAGATGAAATGCTCAGTATGGGATTTAAGCAAGATTTAAATAGAATCTTAAAGTTTACAACTGAGTCTGACAGAAAAACATGGTTATTTTCAGCCACAATGCCAGAAGAAATAAAAAGAATTGTAAAGACATACATGGATTCGAACGCTCCTAGAATAGAAGTCAATAGAAATTCTCTAGTAAATGCTAATATTCGACATCATTTTGCAAAAACCACTTTAAAAGAAAAAGCAAATGATATTGTAACTTTTTTAGAAAAAAGACAAGATCAAAGAGGTATTGTTTTTTGTAGAACAAAAGCTGGTGCTCAGAATTTAGCAAAGGTTTTAATTGAAGAAGGTTTTTCCGCAGGAGCTTTAGAGGGAGATATGCAACAGAAAGAACGCGATAAAGTTATGCGTGCTTTTAAAAAAGAAAATTTACAATATTTAGTGTCAACAGATGTTTCTGCTCGTGGCATTGATGTAAGTGGTTTAGAGTTCGTAATACACCATCAATTGCCAGAACAATTAGATTATTATACTCACAGAAGTGGAAGAACGGCAAGGGCAGGAAAGACTGGCCTGTCATTAGCTTTTATTTTACCCTCAGAAATAACAAGAATTCATGAAATTCAAAAAGAATTGAATATCAAGTTTTCTGAAGTTACAGTATAATAACACCAATTTTAGTGATAAATTGATGCAAATGGAATTTATTTATCTTTTAGATGTATTGGGAACTTTCGCCTTTGCAATTAGTGGTGCACTAGTAGCTTCAGATAAAAGATTTGATTTATTCGGTGTTATAATTATTGCATTCGTTACTGCAGTTGGAGGCGGAATGTTACGTGATGTTTTAATTGATGCACATCCAATAAACTGGATTGGAGATTTAAACTATTTGTACACTATTTTTACAGCTGTTGTTTTTACATTTCTTTTTAAAAGTAAAATAGCTTACTTAAGTAAAACCATGTTTTTATTTGATACCATTGGTTTAAGTGTATTTACACTATTAGGTTTGCAAAAAGGATTGTCTTTTAATTTACACCCATTTATTGCTTTAATAATGGGAATGATTTCTGCTGTTTTTGGTGGAGTTTTACGCGATGTTTTAACAAATAAGATTCCATTAATTTTTCAAAAGGAAATTTATGCGTCTGCTTGTTTAGCGGGTGGCATTACTTATTTAATTTTGAACTATTATAACGTAACTGAAACTATTGTTTTTATAATTTCTGCAATAGTAGTTGTTTTTATTAGGGTCATTTCAGTAAAATTTCATTTACAATTACCTAAAATTAAGGATGATTTATTCACTTAAAGTTGAGATGTTAAACCACTAGTACTTGTATTTGTTAATTTTTAAGAAATAAAAAAAACAAAAGGGCTAAATTTACTATTAGAAATTTGTGTACGATTAATGAAGAGGTGATTTCATGTTTTATTAGTGTTGTTTTCTTTGTTAGCGGGTTAAAACGGTTTACTTTTTGAACAAAATTGAGTAAATGCCTAATCATTTACTGAAAAGACATATTTTCTGTTATACTGTTATGTGAAGAAAAAAATGCATGTATTCAATAATTTTTTATCGTTTTAGTTAAATAAAAAATAGTTTTGTTTTTAATATCTTTTTGATACATACGCTATTCTTATCAACAATAATTAGTGAATAATTACTATATTTGCATAATAAGATAGAATACAATCCAGGTACAATACTAGTTAGCGTTAGTTTGATTTTTAATTTCAAGTTAGGTATTTCTCTTATTAGAAACAATAATTTAAAACTCTTATATTTTTAAATGGCAAAGTCACAACAAACATTTAGTAAAAGTGAAAAAGAAAAAAAACGTTTAAAGAAGCGTCTAGATAAACAGAAGAAAATGGAGGCTAGAAAAGCGGAAAAGGAAGAAAATGGTTCAACTGGTATTCAATTTGCTTATGTAGATCATAATGGAAACTTAACAGATACTCCACCAGATCCAGATTTAAAAGTAGAGGTTGAATTGGATGATATTCAAATTTCAGTTACTAAAAAAGAAGATTTACCAGAAGAAGATCCTGTTAGAAAAGGAAAAGTATCTTTTTTTGATTCATCTAAAGGTTTCGGTTTTATTATAGATACAGAGAACAACGAAAAATATTTTACGCACGTAAGTGGTTTAATTGATGAAATAGCTGAAAACGATAAAGTTTCTTTTGAATTAGAAAGAGGTATGCGCGGTATGAATGCTGTAAAAGTGACAAAAATTTAATTTTTTGTAAAAAAAATATATAAAATCCTTCTGAAAAGAAGGATTTTTTTTGATATTAATAAAAATCTAAAACCTATTAAACCTTATTTATTTTTTTAGTCTAATAGGCTAAATAAATGTAATTTTATCAACTTTAAATTTTAAATTAAACTTATTTCTATGGAATTAAAAAAATGGCTGTTTTTATCACTGGTATTAACTTTATGCCAGGTTGCAACAGCTCAATTAACAGGAAAAGTTGTAGATAATGAAGATAATTATCCGCTAGAATATGTCAGTGTGGCAATTTACAAAACTTTAAATAATAAATTAGTTGTTGGAACAATATCAAACAAAGAAGGAGTTTTTTCAATTTCTGATGTAAAACCAGGAAATTATTATTTAGAGGCTTCTTTTTTAGGATATCAAAAGAACATAATAAAAACTATTGTTATCAATAAAAAAGGAGAGAAAAAAGATTTAGGAATTGTAAAGTTAATTTTAGGATCTTCTAATCAATTAAACGAAGTTGTTGTTAGAACAGAGAAACAAGCCGTTTTGCACAAAATAGACAGACAGGTATTTGATACAAAGAAATACCAAAGCACTGTTGGTGGTAATGCCGTAGACGTGGTTAAAAATTTACCATCAGTAACTATTGATGGTTTAGGTGAAATTAGTGTGAGAGGAAGTAAAGGTTTTACTGTTTTAATCAATGGAAAACCAACACAAGGAAATGCGAGTGCAATTTTAGCTCAGTTACCAGCAAATGCATTAGAAAGTCTAGAATTAATAACGGCTCCCTCGGCTAAATACGATCCTGAGGGAAAAGGAGGTATTTTAAATGTTATTACTAAAAAAGGTGCGATTAATGGCACTTTTGCACAGATAAATGTTCGTGGTGGATTTCCTTCAATAGAAGATTATGATACTAAAGTAGCTGCTAAAAGATACGGAATTGATGCAACTATTAATAAAAGAATAGATAATTGGAACTTCTCTGTTGGAGCAAGTTATCAAAGAAATGATAAAACGGGAAGAAGAGAGGGAGATATGTTTATCATTAATACTCCAGAAAATAAAACTACTTTTCTACCTTCGGATGGTGAGCGTAGTTTTGATGAAGTGACTTATAATGGTCGTTTTAATGTCGATTATACTCCAAATAAATCTGATACGTATTCTTTAGGTTTCTTTGCAGGAAAGCGTACAAAAGAGCGTTTAGCAGATATTGTTTATTATGATAATCATGCTGTTTCACCAATAGATGGTTCAAATCGTGATTATACATTTGCATACTATAATCACAATTTAAGAATTAGAAAAGGAGATTTTGCTCTAGGTAGTTTTGATTATTCCCATAAGTTTGATGACAAATCGAAAATATCTGCCTCTATTTTATATGAATATACATTTTTAGGAGGTCCAACAGAAAATTATAATTTAGGAGATCCTGACAATACTATCGTTTATCAAAGAGAATATAATACGAATGATAATCCTTTATATGGAACACGCTTTAACTTAGATTATCAATGGAAACCTTTTTCTTTTGGAACCTTAGAAACTGGTTATCAGTATCGTGATTTAGATCACACAGGTAAATTTGAGTATTTCAGAAATACAAATGTAGTTTCGAAGTTTACATATGTTGATTTAGTGCCTGAGTTTTCAAGTGATGTTAGCTTAAAAAGAAAAATTCACTCGGGTTACGCACAAGTAACAGGTGCTAAAAGTAAATGGAATTATAATGCGGGTGTGCGTTTAGAATCAATGGATAGAGTCTATAAAGAGGCTTTACAGAGCGAAACAATAGAAAATGTATATAAGTACGACTTTGTAAAATTATTTCCTTCGGCATCTTTACAGTATAAAGTTAATGATAAAACGAATATAAAAACAGCGTACAGTAAAAGAGTGGAAAGAACAACTAGTTTTAAAATGAACAGTTTTGCAGAACGCGAGCATTCTGAAGTTTTTGAACAAGGAGATAATACTTTGTCACCAGAATTTATAGATTTAGTAGAATTAGGAATTACTAAAAAATTGAAAACAGGAAATTCTGTTTATGCAACAGCTTATTTTAGACATGTCGATAATGTAATTAATCGTGTAAATACGTTGGCTTATGAAAAAGGTGGATCAGTCATAGATACAATTATTAATAGAGTGTATTCAAACGTTGGTAAGAGTAATTCTATTGGTGTAGAAGTTGGCGCGGTCATAAAACCAACCCGAAATTGGTCTAATATTATAGGGGTAAATGTATATAATTATGCAATTGATGGTGTTCTTAATTTTAGACACAGAGATGGAATTGAAAGGGATTATAATATAGATTCAAAAGCAACTATTTATTCTTTTAATTTAAATTCTACCTATAATTTTTGGGAAAACGCTTCTGTACAATTCACTTTTAATTATTTATCGGATAGAAATACTGCAATGGGAGAAGATTCCCGTTTTTATTCACCAAACTTAACTTTCAGAAAAAAGTTTATGGATGATAGGTTAACAGCTACACTGCAATGGCAGAATATTGATATGGGATTGTTTAAAACGAATGAACAGCGTATAACAACATCAAGACCAAACGAATTTTATACAACTACAAACTATGTTTATGAAGTAGATGCAGTTTCTTTAAACCTTTCTTATACTTTTAATGCCGCTAAAAATAAATCTAAATTTATTGATAGTGAATTTGGTAAAAGAGAATTTTAAGGATTATTCTAAACTAGAAAAGGCTTTCATATATAAATATGGAAGCCTTTTTTTTCGTTTAAAATTGTAAATTATTTATTCATTATAAAATTCCATACTTTCTAAAATTAATTTTTCAGGAACTTTACAGTCTATTTTGTAATCTTCGTAATCGTTTAACAAAACAAAGTTTACCTGTCCGTTTATATTTTTCTTATCGTGTTTTAACAACTCCATAATATCAGAAAAATCCTCTTTCAAAAGATGTGTCCTTTTGTAAATTGATAAAATAACTTCTTTTATTTCATTTACTTTCTCCGCAGGGAATCCTAATAATTTATAAGACATAAAGCTTTCACAAACCATTCCAATAGCGATAGCTTCACCATGAGTGAGGTTTTCTTTATCTTCAGATTCGAGATAAAAAGACTCAATTGCGTGACCTAGCGTATGACCAAAGTTTAAAATTTTTCGCAAGTTTTGTTCCCTAGGGTCTTGCAATACAACTTCATTTTTGATTTCAATAGATCTTTGAATTAAATTTCTAATTTCTAATTTTTTATTGTTTTTTATTTCATTGAATAGGTCAGTGTCATATGTGAGTCCGTACTTAATAATTTCTGCTGTTCCAGATTTAATCTCTCTTTCTGTAACTGTTGTCAGGTAATTAGAATCTACAATAACCATTTTAGGATTCGCAAATAAACCAATTTGATTTTTTAATACACCTAAATCAACACCAGTTTTTCCTCCAACAGAAGCATCAACCATAGATAATAGTGTTGTTGGTATATTTACAAAATCAATTCCACGTTTAAAACAAGAAGCAACAAAACCACCTAAATCTGTAATTACCCCGCCACCTAAAGTAATTAGCAAACTTTTTCTATCGCCACCTAATTCAGTGATTGCATTCCAAACGCCAATACAAGTATCAATGTTTTTATTGATTTCTCCGGATTCAATTTCGATTACTTCAATACGCTTTTCGGTAGCAAAATTTGAAATAAATTTTGGATAACAGTGCTCTAAAGTATTCTCATCTAACAAAATAAAGACAGAAGAGTAATTGTTATCTTCAACTAAATTAGAGAGGAATTTGTATGCTTTTTGTTGAAAATGAACGTTATACGTTCCTGCTTGAATAGTTTTCATTGATGATTAATTAGACATGCAAATTAAAAATAAATAATTCAATTATTGTCATTCTATCGCTATATTTGTTTATACAAAATCATGTTCAATGAAAATTTTTGACAATACAGCAATTGCATTTGCGCTAAAATCAGATTCTCAATTAGAAAGGGCTTATTTTTTATTCAAAATGATTCAAAATGAACCTATGGTAAGAATTGGAACTGCAGTTACTAATTTTGCTTTAAAAGCGCATTTACCTGTAGAGGGTTTAATAAGATCTACAGTATTTGATCACTTTTGCGGTGGAGTGACAGAGTCAGATTGTATGCCAAACATTGAAAAAATGTATACAAAAGGTGTTTCTTCTGTATTAGATTACTCAGTAGAAGGAAAGGAGAGTGAAGAAGAATTTGACGCTACTCTAAAAAAGATTTTAAAAATCATCAACTTTGCTGAACAAAAAGAATCAATTCCGTTTGCTGTTTTTAAACCAACAGGATTTGGAAGATTTGCTTTATATCAAAAAATAACAGAAAAAAAAGAGTTGTCTAGTAGTGAAAAATCTGAATGGTTAAAAGTGAAAGAGCGTTATCATACTGTTTGCAAAGCGGCATTTGATAAAAATGTTCCGTTATTGATAGATGCAGAGGAAAGTTGGATGCAAACTGCTGCAGATCATTTAATAGAAGATTTAATGGAAATTTACAATAAGAAAAAAACCATTATTTTCAATACATTACAAATGTATCGACATGATAGAATGGACTATCTGAGAGCATTGCACCAAAAAGCACAACAAAAAGGATTTTATATTGGTATGAAAGTTGTTAGGGGAGCATATATGGAGAAAGAACGTAAAAGAGCGGAAGAAAAAGGATATCCTTCTACAATATGTAAAGACAAGCAAGCAACAGATGAGAACTATAATACGGCAATAAAATATATGATGGAGCATCCTAAAATGAGTTTATTTGCGGGAACTCATAATGAAGAAAGCTCCTTTTTAGTTAAAGAACTCGCAAAAGATAAAGGAATTACCGTAAATGATGAGCGCCTGTGGTTTGGCCAATTGTATGGAATGAGTGATCACATTAGTTACAATCTGTCAAATATTGGTTTCAATGTTGCTAAATATCTTCCTTTCGGACCTGTAAGAGATGTTATGCCATATTTAATAAGACGAGCAGAGGAAAACACCTCTGTTGCTGGGCAAACAAATAGAGAATTAAATCTTATTAAAACAGAAAGAAAGAGAAGGAAATTATAATGAATAGCATAGACGAAATAAAGTTTTTACTAGATAAAAATAAGCAAAGGTTTGGCCAAGAGTTAAAACAAAGTAAAGAAGCTATTTCATTAATTAAAAAAGCAACTCACACTAATTTATCTGAAGAAGAAAAAGAAAAGATTAAAACCCAGTTATTAGATATTTGCAAAACGATTCCTGCTTTGGCAGTATTTTTACTACCGGGAGGTGCATTGCTCTTACCACTTTTGATAAAATTAATACCAGATATTTTACCATCAGCTTTTCAAGAAGATATTAAAGAAAAATAAGTGTATTTAGTGTATGATTTTGGTTAGCTTATATCATTTTTATGAAAAATAAAAAAGGTTATCGTTTCAATTGTTAACGCCACTATTTGGAGATTTGTAGTTAGTCAATAATTTACAGGAAATCAAAAAAAATATATCGAGAATTGCTATAAATCACTTTTAAACAATTACTTTTGCACGAAATTTAAGAATACACAAATGCAACCAATTAGAAATATCGCTATTATAGCCCATGTCGATCATGGTAAAACAACGTTAGTAGATAAAATTATAGATCAAGCTAAAATTTTAGACGAACGTAAAGAGCGAACAGATTTATTGTTAGATAATAACGATTTAGAGCGTGAAAGAGGAATTACTATTCTTTCTAAAAACGTTTCTGTAAATTACAAGAACACAAAAATTAACGTAATTGATACACCTGGTCACGCCGATTTTGGTGGAGAAGTAGAGCGTGTATTAAAAATGGCTGATGGTGTGTTATTATTAGTTGATGCATTTGAAGGACCAATGCCACAAACTCGTTTTGTATTGGGTAAAGCATTAGAGTTAGGATTAACACCAATTGTTGTTGTCAATAAAGTAGATAAAGAAAACTGTACTCCTGATATCGTTCATGAAAAAGTTTTTGATTTAATGTTTGCATTAGAAGCAACAGAGGAGCAATTAGACTTTACAACAGTTTATGGTTCTGCGAAAAATAACTGGATGTCTACAGATTGGAAAAACGAAACTGATAATATCGTTCCTTTATTAGACGCTGTTTTAGAATCAATTCCAGAAACTAAGTACAATGAAGGTACGCCACAAATGCAAATTACTTCTTTAGATTTTTCTAAATTTACAGGAAGAATTGCAATTGGACGTGTTTTTAGAGGAGACTTAGAAGTAGGTAAAGATTACATGCTATGTAAAGCAGATGGTTCTACTAAAAAAGTAAGAATAAAAGAGCTACATGTGTTCGAAGGAATGGGTAAAGTTCAAGTAGAAAAAGTACCTTGTGGAGATATTTGTGCAATTACTGGTATTGAAGGATTTGAAATTGGTGATACAATTGCAGATTTTGAAAACCCAGAAGCACTGCCAAGAACAGAAATAGACCAACCTACAATGAGTATGTTGTTCACAATTAACAATTCTCCTTTCTTTGGTAAAGAAGGTAAGTTTGTAACATCTCGTCATTTAAGAGATCGTTTATTCAAAGAATTAGAAAAGAATCTTGCATTAAAAGTTGAAACGACTGATAGTGAGGATAAATTTAACGTTTTTGGACGTGGAGTTTTACATTTATCTGTTTTAATTGAAACTATGCGAAGAGAAGGTTATGAATTACAAGTGGGAAGACCACAGGTAATTATAAAAGAAATTGATGGTAAAAAGCATGAACCAATGGAGACATTGTCTATTGATGTTCCTGAGGAAATGGCATCCAAGGCAATTAACTTAGTATCTTTAAGAAAAGGGGACATGTTAGTTATGGAGCCAAAAGGAGATTTACAACATTTAGAGTTTTTAATTCCATCAAGAGGTTTAATTGGTTTAAGAAATAGAATTTTAACAGCAACTGGTGGAACTGCAATTATTAACCATAGATTCAGTGAATATGGGCCATACAAAGGAGATTTTACTGAAGAAGTAAAAGGAGCAATTGTTTCTTCTGCAGCAGGTAAAGCAACAGCATATGCATTAAACCGTTTACAAGATAGAGGTGTATTTTTTATTGATATTAATCAAGAGATTTATGTTGGTCAGGTTATTGGAGAAAACTCAAAATCTGATGATTTAGCTGTAAATTTAATTAAAGGAAAGCAATTAACAAACATGCGTAAATCTGGTACAGACGATGCTATGAAAATCGCTCCGAAAGTAGATTTCTCGTTAGAGGAAAATATGGAATACATTAAAGCAGATGAGTATTTAGAGGTTACTCCAGAAAGTTTACGTATGCGTAAAATTGTTTTTAAAGCATAATTATGTTTTATTTTATTCTGAGATAGAATGATTTTTATATAAATTAAAAAGTTCAAGTTTTAACTTGAGCTTTTTTTATGAAGTTTTTAAACTTTTGGTTGAATTTACAAAACAGATTATCTATACTATTTCAACCTCGCTAACTCCGTTATTCTTTTTTGTTATCTGTATTTGAGTTGGAATTCGTTCTTTTAAGTTTTCCACGTGAGATATAATTCCAATCATCTTTCCTTGCGATTGTAACGTTTCTAAAGTCGAAATTACGGTTTCTAAAGAGCGGCTATCTAAAGTTCCAAAGCCTTCATCAACAAATAAGGAGTCAATTTTTACGTTTTTACTGGCTAAATCAGACAGCCCTAAAGCCAATGACAAACTAATTATGAATTTTTCTCCTCCGCTAGAAGTATCCACCAACCTTGCCTGATCTGTTTGATAATGGTCTATCAAATTAAAATTAAGTTCTTCTTTTGGTTTATAATTTTCTTCCATTCTTAGAGAGTAACGCTTATTTAATTTATATAAATGAACATTTGCCATATCCAATAAATGTTTCAAAGTTAAACGCTGTACATATATATTAAACGCATCTTTAGAATTACCGATAATTGCAAAGAGCTCTTTCCAAACTTTACAAATTTCATTTTGCGCATCAATCTTTAAAGAGACTTCCTTGTTTCTATTTCTAATTTCTTGATCTTTTCTAAAAGCTTCTTTTACTTCGCCTTTTTCAGCGGATAAGCTATCTTTTTGAGTTTTAAAATTTTCTAAAGCAACTTTACTTTCTGATTCTAAATTTTCAAAGTTTTTTGAAGCATTTAATTTTGATATTGCTTGTACATTCGACTCTTTTAAAGTTTTTAATTTAGATTTAGCCTCGTTTATTTGTTCTTTGTATTTTATATATTTTAATTTCTCTTCTTGAGATAATAAAGCTTTTTCAATTTCTTTTTTAGATTCAAAAGCACTTGTTTTTATTTTTGCATCTAAATCTGAACTTAAAATAATTAACTCTTCACTTAATTCTTTTTGCTCTTTTATGTTTTTAGTTTTTAAAGTATCGTTTTCTGTTTTTGAATTTAATAGTTTTTGTAATTCTTTTTTGCTGATCTCAACTTTTTCAAATAATTGTTTATGGAGTAATTGTAAGCTTTTTCTTTTACTTTCAACAGATATAGTGATTGGTAAAATACCAATGCGTTTTGTTTTTAATTCATCTAATTTAATTTCAGCTTCACGAATTGATTTGTTTAAATCGTTTTGCATTTTTAAGTAGGTTTCTAGCTGTTTTTTAATATTATTATCATTTGTTTGAATAATAGTAATATCTGCCTTTAAAGCCTCTAAATTTTTCTCCTTTTGATTATAATTCCTCGTTAATACTTTTAGTTGCTGAATAAATAGATTTGTTTCTTCAACTAATGGTAATTCGTAGTTGAATTTTGCTAGTTTCGTTTTTAAATTATTTTCTAAATCCAAACAAGTTTTGGTTAAATTGGTAATTGATTTGTTTTTCGATTTAATTGAGGTGTATGAGTTTTTATTCTTTTCGTTAAGTGTGGCAATTAATGTTGTTAACTCATTTTCTTCTTTATTATGCACTTCAATACTTTTTGATAATGCATCTTTTCTTGCTTGTAATTTTTCTAATATTTTTAAGTTTTCATCAATAGTTGCAATATTTTCTTGAACAGCTTTTAAATGAGTTTCAATTTGAATTGTGTTGGTTAATTCACCATTTAATTCTAATTTTTGTGCAGACATTTGAAGCGTTTTTAATTCTTCAATTAATAAATTAATTTGAATTTTTAAATTTTCTATTTGCGTGCTTAACTCGATTTCTTTTTTATCTAATTCTATTTTAGATTCTAGAATTAGTTCTAATTTTTCTTTACGTAATTTTAAATCTGCTTCCGCTTTAGAAGTATCAATTACGCTTAAATGTTCAGAAAACGGATGCTTTGTAGAACCGCATAAACCGCAAGGTTCTCCTTCAATTAAGTTTTTACGATCAGTTTCATATTTTAGAATACTTTTTTCTAAATCTACAATTTTAGAAGCATCTAAAACAGATTTCTCTTGCAATTCAATAACTACTTTTGATTCTTTTATATTTTCTCTTAAAGCTTTTAAGTCTTTCGTAAATACTTTTTTATTTTCTATTAATTTAGTTTGACTTTTCTTTAATTTTACAGCGTGATCTGCAAAGTTTTTGAATTGTTTCCAATTTGATTCTTCTGCTTCTAACGTTTTTTTTTGAACTAATAAGTCTGTCAATTTATTTTTTGATAATGTTTCTGTAACCTTTGAAATTTCTGTCTCAATTACTTTTAGATCAGCTACTTTTTTATCAAGAATTTCTTGATTACTTTTTAAATGAGAATTGGTTGTTTCAACCTCTGTCTTTTTATTTAATATAAAATTAGAATCAGCATTTATTGTTTGTTTATTTAATTTTAAAGATGTTAAGTCACTTGCCCAACTTGATATTTCTGAATCTATTTCCTTTAAAAATTTGTTTTTAACTACAAGTGCTTCATCAATTTTTAGTGTAGCTTTTTTTTCAGTTAACGTTGTTATCAACTTTTTCTGTTCATCTTTAATCGTTTTAATTTGATGATTTAAATCAACTAATTTCTGATTTCTCTTTTCCTTATTTTCGATTTCATTTTTTAATTGATTGTCTAAAGTAGTAATCAATTCCAGTTTTGGTAACCAAGAAGAAAATTCTTTGTCTGCAGTATCTAATTCAGTAGTTTGCTTTTTAGAAATTGCTATTAATTCTTCTATTTTTGGCGCAATTAGATTTAATTGTACTTCTAATTCTTTTAACTGATTTGCTTTTTCGATACTACTTTTTTCATTTCCATTAAAATTCTGAATAAGTCCTTTAAATGGTTCTGCCTTTTCATTTAAATGTAATAGTTCTATTTCAATACGATGCTTCTCAATAAAAAGATCTAATTTATCATATTTGGTATTTAAACTTTCAGATTCCTTTGTCAACTCTTGAAATTTCTGATACCAATTAATAATTAAGGTTATTTTATCAATTTCTTTTTCTGTCGCTATAATTTTGATGTCTAGTTCTTTATCTTTTTCTTTTAATTCCGTTTTTCTTTCTTCGGATAAAACATCATCAGCATTGATTTTAGATTGAATTTCTTTTAATTTAGCATCTTCACTAGATTTTCGATCTAAAATGCCCTGACCAATCTTTTTATAAATCTGTTCTCCTGTTATTTGCTCTAATAACCGTCCTTTTTCTGGTCCTTTGGCAATTAAAAAAGAAGCAAATTCACCTTGTGCCAACATTACAGACCTTAAAAATTGAGTATAATTTAATTGAGTTACTTTAACAACTTCAACAAGTAGGTTTCTTTTTTGATCTGCTAAAATTTTACCTGAAGACAAGTTTTTTAAACTTACTTTTTCTTGTGGATTTAAAAGTTTCTTTCCTGTAATAGAGCCTAGTCTAATACTCCAACTTGCTTCATAGATATTGTCATTGTTTTCAAAAGTAACTCTGCTAAAGGCATTGTTTGCACCATGACTTACTACGTTAAGTAACGTACCTTTTGTGCCGTTAAAACGGGGGACATTATGATATAAAGCAATGGTTATTGCGTCTAAAATAGTTGTTTTTCCTGCACCTGTGGCGCCAGTAATCGCGTATAAACCAACATCTTTAAATTGTTCGTTTTCAAAATCGATAACAATAGGATCTGTTGATTTTAATGAATTTATATTTTGTAATTCTATTTTTAAAATTTTCATAACGAACTGCTTTTATTGTTTTTTAACAGATTGTAAAACTTCATTAAAAGCATCCCAAATTTTGGGGTTTTTGTCTAATTCATAATTCATTTCCTGACATTTTAGTTTAAAAACTTCTTTAGGTAGCAATTCTTTAATCGATTTAGTTTCTGCTAACAACTCTTCAATACCTTTAGATCTTCTTTGTTTTTTTAAAGCAATTTTCAATATATCAAAATAATACTTTTCAGCTTCAGTTTTTAAATCATCTGTGTTTACAGAGGATGCTTCCTTTAAAGCAATTTCTACCCAAGGTTTTAATGCGTAAGAGTTAGAAATAATCGATGGAAACTTATTGATACATTCATCAATAGTACCTGTTAGTTTATAGAAATTTCTAAAACTTGGAATTACAGCATCTTGAATGTCACTAATTTTATTTTTTTCTAGTGTTAAAACGAGTATTTTTTTTTCATAGTTTATTTCACTGAAGCTCAAAATATTTGGAGATCCGGAATAACGTACTTTATTATTCTCTCCAACTATCTGAGGTCTGTGCAAATGTCCTAAAGCTATGTAATCAAAATAAGTAGGAAAATCCTCTGCACCAATATGCCCTAATGAACCTACATAGATATTTTGTTCGCTATCAGATACAGAGCCACCAATTGCAAATAAATGCCCCATGCCAATTACAGGCGCTTTGGTTGTATTTATTAATTTACAATAGTTGGCAGCAGCCTTGTAATGATTAATAAGAGCAGTTTTATACTTATCTGTTAATTCCTTAAAAGTTTCACCTGCCACTGCACGTCTAATATCACCATCGCGTAAATAAGGAATCGCAGCAATGATAACTTTTTCTTTATTTAGTTCAATTTCAAAGACTTCATCTTTTATGTTTTCAGTTGCTTTTCCAACTACTTTAATAGATAAAGCACCTAAGATATGTTTTGGCGCATTTAAAGTACCTGGTGAATCATGATTTCCTCCTGTAATAATGATAGATTTACAATTAGTCGCTTTTAGTTTTACTAAAAAACTGTAATACATTTCTAAACTTTGGTTCGATGGAGAACCGGTATCAAAAACATCACCTGAAATTAAAAGTATATCAATTTTTTGCTCAATGATATACCCTTCAATCCAATTTAAAAACAAGATTTGTTCTTCAATTTGAGATTGATCATGCAATCTGTGTCCTAAATGCCAATCGGCTGTGTGCAGAATTTTCATTTTTTTTAATTTATGAGTGTTCTTGTCAAATTTTTAAAGAAAAGTTTTTAAAACAAAGAAATGACGTAAAAGCTAAATTAACTTTTTTGAGTTAAAAACACATCAAGTAAAAAGACCAAATTTAGTATGTAGATACTTATTTATGTGAAACTGAGTTGTCACATTTATATTCCTTAATTTAATTAAAACTGACATAATTACTGATGTGGTAAATTTTATCTAATTAAATTTTAAGAAACAAGAAAATACTATTTGCTATTATAACTAGGGTGAAGTGCTTTCTGTTTATGTTTTAATAATTTACAAATCGTTTCGTAACCTTTTATGTCAGTTTTTTAATTCTTTGGCCTGATTATAGATAATAGCAAGTAGATAAACTAAAAATATTTTTTAATTAACATAGTATGAGTCAAGTAAAAGAGAATAACACCATTAAAGTAAATTATACCGGTAAATTATCAAACGGACAAATTTTTGATACCTCTAAGGGAAAAGAACCAATTGAATTTGTTTTGGGACAAGGAAGATTAATTCCTGGTTTTGAGAAAGGTCTAATTGATATGAAATTAAATGAAAAGAAAACTATCGAAATAGCAAAGGACCAAGCTTATGGTGATGTAAATGATAATTTGATAAAAGAGGTAAACAAAACTGAGCTTCCACAAGATATGGAACCTAAAGTTGGTATGGGATTAGTTTCTAAATCTCCTGACGGAAAAGAAATAAACCTTATGGTTGTTGAAGTTAAGGATGAAAGTATTGTGATAGATGGAAATCATCCTTTAGCGGGTCAGGATCTTATTTTTGATGTTGAAGTTGTTGAAATTAAAGAGACTGTAATTACAGATTAGTAAAATTTATTTCTTTTAAAAACATAAACAATACCTTTTAAAATAATTTCATAAAGGTTTTTAATTTGTATAATCGCTGAAATACCTTTTTTTGAGTTTAAATTTTAAACAAATACTTAAAAATTGATAAATATTTTGGATTTTAATTTTTTTTAGGTTGATTATTTGGTTTTTTTAAAATAAAATTAGAATCTTTGCAAAGCAGAAACAGAAACATGAACTTTATTCAAAATCATCATCATCATTTTTACAATTGCAATCAAGCGATTTAAAAGTGTATTGAATAAAATCAAGATATTTATAAACCCGTTTGAGTAAATCAAACGGGTTTTTTTAATTTAAAACCGTATTTGCTCAGGCATTAAACAAAACAAAAATGAGTAATTTAAGAATTGCAGTACAGAAATCAGGAAGATTAAACGAAGATTCAATGAGAATCTTAAAAGATATAGGCATTTCAATAGACAACGGAAAAGATCAATTAAAAGCTGCCGCAAGAAATTTTCCTGTAGAAGTTTTTTACCTGAGAAACGGAGATATCCCTCAATATTTAAGAGATGGAGTAGTAGATGTTGCTATTATTGGAGAAAATGTTTTAATAGAAAAAGGAAATGATATTGAGTTTGTAGAGCGTTTAGGTTTTTCTAAATGTAAAGTTTCTATTGCTGTTCCTAAAGATTCTGAAGCTAATTCATTAAAAGATTTAGAGGGAAAAAGAATTGCAACTTCATATCCAGAAACGGTAAAAAAATATTTAAAAGAATATAATATTGATGCACAATTACACACCATCAGTGGTTCTGTAGAAATTGCACCAAATATTGGTTTAGCAGACGGAATTTGTGATATTGTTTCTAGTGGATCAACACTTTTTAAAAACGGTTTAAAAGAGATTGAGGTTCTTTTAAAATCGGAAGCAGTTTTAGCAGTTTCTTCAAAAATTTCTAATGATAGAATGGCTATTTTGAAAAAAATTAAATTTAGAATTCAATCAGTTTTAAAAGGAAGAGATTCTAAGTATATATTATTAAATGCGCCTAACGAAAAGTTAGATGCAATATTAAAATTATTGCCAGGTATGAGAAGTCCAACTGTTTTACCATTGGCAGAAAAAGGCTGGAGTTCTGTTCACACTGTAATCAGCAAAAATCAATTTTGGGAAATTATTGATGAGTTAAAAATTAATGGCGCAGAGGGAATTTTAGTGTGTCCTATTGAAAAAATGGTGGTTTAATTTTTTTAGACTTTTTACTATTTTTTTATGAATAAAAAAGTATTAAAAATTCCGTGTCAATCCGAAGCGAAAATAAAGTTTTATTAGAAAGTAGAATCATGAAAAACATAAAGAATCCTCAAAGAAAAGATTGGAATCAGATCATACAAAGGCCCACAAAAACGGTCGAGGATATTGAAAAAACTGTAAATCAAATTTTTGGCGATATTCAAAAAAATGGAGATGCTGCAGTAAATAAGTACACGCAGTTGTTTGATGGTGTTTCTGTGGATAATGCTGTTGCCTCAATTGAAGAAATCAATGAAGCAGTTGTAGAAGTTTCAGTTGAATTAAAGGATGCAATCAATCTTGCAAAAGAGAATATCACTAAATTTCATACCTCACAAAAAACAGATAAAGTTTTTGTAGAAACTACAAAAGGAGTCTCTTGTTGGCAAGAAAAAAGACCGATCCAGAAAGTAGGTTTGTATATTCCTGGTGGAACTGCTCCACTATTTTCAACAGTTTTAATGCTGGCTATTCCAGCTCAGATTGCGGGTTGTAAAGAAATTATTTTGTGTTCACCTCCAAATAAAGAAGGGAAAATTCATCCAGCTATTTTGTATACTGCTAATTTATGCGGTGTAACTAAGATTGTAAAAGTTGGTGGAATTCAAGCTATTGCAGGTTTTACATTTGGAACCGAAACAGTTCCTAAGGTTTATAAAATATTCGGACCAGGAAATCAGTTTGTAACAGTTGCAAAACAGCTTTCTACGAAATATGGAATCGCTATTGACATGCCGGCAGGGCCTAGTGAGCTATTGGTGGTTGCAGATAATACGGCAAATGCTAGCTATGTCGCTTCAGATTTACTAAGTCAAGCAGAGCATGGAGCAGATAGTCAGGTAATTTTGGTTTCAACTTCAACAAAACTCATTAATAACGTTAATTTAGAGATAAAAAAACAACTTTTAGAATTGCCAAGAATTGAAATTGCCCAAAAAGCAATTGAAAACTCTAAATCTATTTTTGTTGAAAATGATGAAATTGCATTAGAATTGATAAACGAGTATGGTCCAGAACATTTTATTGTCTGCACACAGAACAACGATTTTTATGTTGATAATATAGAAAATGCAGGCTCTGTTTTTATTGGTAATTATACACCAGAAAGTGCAGGAGATTATGCCTCTGGCACAAACCATACATTGCCAACAAATGGTTTTTCTAAATCTTATTCAGGTGTAAATTTAGATAGTTTTACAAAGAGCATTACATTTCAAGAAATAACTGAAGAAGGGATACAGAAAATAGGAAAATCGATAGAGTTAATGGCTAAAGCCGAGGGTCTAGAAGCTCATAAAAATGCAGTTTCCATTCGTTTAAAAGATTTTAGATAGGTTAAAAATTTCAAACCGATTGAGGAACGGAAAACAAATATGTATAAGACCGTTACTCAAAGTTGAGTTTGAAAGAAGAAGAGATTTTTAACAAGTTAGTTATAAAATCAAATTAGGAATATCAATGATGAAAAAAAACTTTAACATTAACAATCTCATTAGAGAAAATATAAAATCTCTAAAACCCTATTCTTCGGCAAGAGATGAGTATAAAGATGCTACAATTAATGAAATGATTTTCTTAGATGCAAATGAAAATCCTTTTGAAAATGGTGTAAATAGGTATCCAGATCCGCAACAAAATAAGGTAAAGGATTTACTTTCTGATATTAAAGAAATTTCGAAAGAAAATATCTTACTAGGTAATGGAAGTGATGAAGTTTTAGATTTAATCTTTAGAGCGTTTTGTGAGCCAAAAGAAGATAATATTATCACATTACCACCAACATATGGTATGTATTCTGTGTTGGCAAATATAAATGCTATTGAGAATAGAACTGTACTATTAAATAATGATTTTCAACTAAAAGTAAAACAGATTCTTGAAGTTGCAGATGCAAATAGTAAAATTTTATTTTTATGTTCACCAAATAATCCAACGGGAAATAGCTTTACGATTGCATCAGTAAGAGAATTATTGATAAAATTCAAAGGGTTAGTTGTTTTAGATGAAGCGTATATCGATTTTTCTGATCAAAAAAGCTGGTTAACCAAGTTAGAAGATTTTCCTAATTTAATTGTTACACAAACTTTATCAAAAGCATATGGTTTAGCAGGTATTCGTTTGGGAGTTTGTTATGCATCCAAAGAAATTATTGAAGTTTTGAATAACATAAAACCACCATATAACGTAAATGAATTAACACAGCAAAGAGCAATTACGCGACTTCAAAAGATAGATGAAATTCAGAATGAAGTTGCTCAATTAATTAGTGAACGTAAACGCTTAAAAGAAGAATTAGAATGTTGTGTAAGCTATATTGAAAAAGTATATCCGTCAGAAGGTAACTTTCTTCTTCTAAAGGTTGATGACGCAACAAAACGTTACAATCAATTAATAGGCTTGGGAGTAGTTGTCAGAAATCGAACTACTCAACCTTTATGTGAAAATTGTTTACGCATAAGTGTCGGTATTTGTGAAGAAAATCAAAAATTATTAAGAGCTTTAAAGTCTCTTAAATAAAATAAAATATCATGAGTAAAAAAGTATTATTTATAGATAGAGATGGAACTTTAGTTATAGAGCCGCCTGTAGATTATCAATTAGATAGTCTAGAAAAGTTAGAGTTTTACCCAAAAGTTTTCCAATACATGGCAAAAATTGCTTCAGAATTAGATTACGAATTAGTAATGGTAACTAACCAAGATGGTTTAGGAACTACTTCTTTTCCTGAAGATACTTTTTGGCCGGCTCAAAATAAAATAATATCTGCTTTCGAGAAAGAAGGCGTTGTTTTTACTGAAGTTTCCATCGATAGAACTTTTCCACATGAAAATGCAGAAACTCGTAAACCAAGAACAGGATTGTTAACAAAGTATTTTTCGGAGAAATATGATTTGGAGAATTCTTTTGTTTTAGGTGATAGAATAACTGATATGGAATTAGCTAAAAATTTAGGTTCTAAAGGAATTTTCTTATCTGAAGATCCAGAATTAGGTTTAGATGAAATTGAAACTTCAAAACAAGAAATTTTAAATTGTATTGCTTTAACAAGCACAAATTGGTCGGAAATTTATGAGTTTTTAAAGTTAAAAGATAGAGTTTCTGAAATTACTAGAGACACCAATGAGACCAAAATTTATATCAAATTAAATTTAGATGGTTCTGGAAAAAATGATATTTCCACAGGTGTTAAATTTTTTGACCATATGTTAGATCAAATTGGTCGCCATGGTGCAATGGACTTAACCGTAAAAGTTGATGGCGATTTAGAGGTTGATGAGCATCACACAATAGAGGATACCATGATTGCTTTAGGAGAGTTATTTTATAAAGCGTTAGGTAATAAATTAGGAATAGAACGTTATGGTTTTTGTTTGCCAATGGATGATTGCTTAGCCCAAGTAGCAGTAGATTTTGGAGGAAGACCTTGGTTGGTTTGGGAAGCAGATTTTAAGCGCGAAATGATTGGTGATATGCCAACAGAAATGTTTTTACATTTGTTTAAATCATTTACAGATGGTGCAAAATGTAACTTAAATATTAAAGCAGAAGGAGCTAACGAGCATCATAAAATTGAAGGAATCTTTAAAGCATTTGCAAAAGCAACGAAAATGGCAGTTAAAAGAGATGCTAATAAGATGTTTTTACCGTCTACAAAAGGAGTGTTATAATGAAATTAGTAATTATAGATTATGGTGCTGGAAACATTAAAAGCATCCAGTTTGCTTTTAAGCGTTTAGGATATGATGCTATTTTATCAAATAATATTAATGAAATAAGGATTGCTGATAAAATTATTTTTCCGGGAGTTGGAGAAGCAAGCTCTGCTATGAAAATGTTAGAAGAAAGTGGGTTAGATAAAATAATACCTACTTTAAAACAGCCTGTTTTGGGTATTTGTTTAGGAATGCAGTTAATGTGTAATTATTCTGCAGAAGGAAATACAAAGGGATTGGGAATCTTTAATGTTGATGTAAAAAGGTTTTCAAATACAGTAAAAGTCCCACAGATGGGATGGAATGTAGTCTATAACCTAAAGTCTGATTTATTTTCGGGAATTAAAGAAAAAGAATTTATGTATTTAGTGCATAGTTTCTATGCCGAAAGTTGTGATGAAGCTATCGCTAAAACAGATTATGAAATTAAATATGCATCGGCTTTGCAAAAGGATAATTTTTATGGTGTGCAATTTCATCCAGAAAAAAGTGGAATAGAAGGCTCAAAAATTCTAGAAAATTTTTTAAATCTTTAAATTCATTCTGAAAATTTTTATGAATCTTTTGATTTTAAAAAATGAATAATAGAAATTTAAGTTACAGCATTAAATAGATAATTTATGAGAATAATTCCAGCTATAGATATTATTGACGGAAAGTGTGTTCGCTTAACCAAGGGAGATTACAACACAAAGAAAATTTATAATGAAAGTCCAATAGAAGTTGCAAAAGAATTTGAAGCAGCAGGTATTGAATTTTTACATGTTGTTGATTTAGATGGTGCAAAAGCAAGTCAGATCATAAACCATAAAGTATTAGAACAAATTGCGAGTAATACCAATTTAAAAATTGATTTTGGAGGTGGTTTAAAATCTGATAAAGATATAGAAATTGCTTTCAATTCTGGTGCTAATCAAATTACAGGAGGAAGTATTGCTGTAAAAAACACTGAAATTTTTGAAGGTTGGATTCAAAAATATGGCTCAGAAAAAATTATTTTAGGAGCTGATTTTTATCCTGATAACGTGGGTGGTAAGATTGCTACAAATGGTTGGCAAGAAGAGAGTTCTTTAGAATTAATTCCGTTTATTGATAGTTATCAACAAAAAGGAATTCAGTATATAATTTGTACAGACATTTCTAAAGACGGTATGTTGCAGGGACCGAGTTTCGATATTTATCAACAGATTTTATCTGAAGTGAAGAATTTGAAACTAATTGCTTCTGGAGGAATTTCAACTTTTGATGAGCTTCCTAAATTAGCAAAAATTGGCTGTGAAGGTGTAATTATAGGAAAAGCTATTTATGAAAATAAAATAAGCTTAAAACAATTAGAAAAATTTATATTAAATCAATAGTAGATGGCTTTTAGCGTCTAGTGATTATTTTGCTACAACCTAAAAGTCAAAAGCCAAAAGCTATAAACAATGTTAACAAAAAGAATAATACCTTGTTTAGATATTAAAAACGGAAGAACAGTAAAAGGTGTTAATTTCGTAAACTTAATTGATGCAGGAGATCCCGTTGTTTTAGCAAAGCAATATGCAGATTTAGGTGCAGATGAATTAGTTTTTTTAGATATTTCGGCAACTTTAGAGGGCAGAAAAACTATGAGAGATATGGTTTTAAAAGTAGCGGAACAAGTAAATATACCCTTCACTGTAGGTGGTGGAATTTCCACCATTGCAGATGTTGATGTTCTTTTAAAATGCGGTGCAGATAAGGTTTCTATAAATTCGTCTGCTATCAAAAGGCCTGATTTGGTAAATGAATTGGCAGATAAATTTGGAAGTCAATGTGTGGTTGTTGCTATCGATGCAAAACAGATCGATGGAGAGTGGTTTGTTCATTTGGCAGGAGGAACAATTCCGACAGAGCTTAACTTATTTAAATGGGCTAAAGAAGTTGAAATACGAGGTGCAGGAGAGATTTTATTCACTTCTATGAATAATGATGGTACAAAGGCAGGATTTGCAAATGATGCTTTAGCTAAACTATCGGAAGAATTGAATATCCCAATTATTGCATCTGGTGGAGCGGGAACTGTGCAGCATTTTGTAGATACTTTTAAAAAAGGGAAAGCAGATGCCGCTTTAGCAGCAAGTGTTTTTCACTTTGGGGAAATACCAATTTTAGAATTGAAACAAGAATTAAAAAAGAATAACATTCCAATTAGGATATAAATTTACGTTCTATTAAAGTTTAGAAATAAAAAAGCTTTTTACTAAACTTTTAAAGACGGATAAAATCAAAAAAATGAACATCGATTTTAATAAAAATAACGACGGATTAGTACCTGCAATTATTCAAGATGCAATAACAAAAAATGTTTTGATGCTTGGGTTTATGAATGAAGAAGCTTTTGCTAAAACACAAGAAACAAAATTAGTTACTTTTTTTAGTAGAACCAAAAATCGTTTATGGACTAAAGGTGAAGAGAGTGGAAATGTTTTGAATCTAGTAGATATGAAGCTAGATTGTGATAATGATACTTTATTAATTTTTGTTAAGCCAAATGGACCAACATGTCATAAAGGCACAGGCACTTGTTGGAACTCCGAAAACAGCCAGAGCTATGGATTCTTTTCTACTTTAGAAAATGTAATTTCAGAAAGAGTATCTAATAAAGAAACTCAAAAATCATATGTGGCAAGCTTGTTTGACAAAGGAATTAATAAAATAGCTCAAAAAGTAGGTGAAGAAGCTGTTGAAACTGTTATTGAAGCAATGGATAACAATGATGAATTATTTTTATATGAGTCTGCAGATCTGTTGTTTCATTATTTAATGTTATTACAAGCAAAAGGATTCACTTTAAAAGATATTGAAGCTGAATTAAAAGGAAGACACAAATAAACTTAACCATCTGTTAAGTTTAAAATGATCAAACAAGTTAATGTTTGGTCATTTTTGTTTTAATCCAAATTAAAAATATAAAATAATTTGAATTTTAATTAAATATATACAAAACTCTATTTAAATAGTATTTTTGCTCAATGTAAAAACAAATAATTGAAAAACTCAAAAGCATTAATCATTTTAGCATTTATCGCCATTTACGTTATTTGGGGATCTACTTATTTATTCAACAAAATAGCTGTTACAGAACTACCTCCTTTTTTTTTAGCCTCTATTCGTTTTTTTGTTGCAGGAATTTTAATGATTTTGTTGGCGATTATTTCAAAGCAAAATCTATCTATTTCAAAAAAACAATTATCTAATTCGGTTATTGCTTCTTTCTTCTTTTTGATTTATGGAAATGGGGTTTTTGTATGGGCTTTGCGCTATGTTGATAGTGGATTTGGAGCATTAGTAGCTTCAACTCAACCTTTATTTGTTTTATTTTTATTACGATTAATCGATCGAAAACCTTTACAAAAAAAATCGATAATTGGGGTTTGTTTAGGTATGATAGGTATGTACATACTAGTTAGTCAACAAGAATTAACGACTTCCGAAGGGAGTTTACTTGGTATTTTTATGATGCTAACATGTGTGTTAAGTTGGAGTTATGGAAGTGTTTTTGTGTCAAAAGTTGATTTGCCAAAAAGTTTTATGGTAACAACAGGTTATCAAATGCTAACTGCTGGTTTTGTTTTATCAATAATAAGTTTAAGTATTAATGAGCGATGGACTTCACCATTAACTTGGAGCACCGATGTTCAATTATCAATGTTTCTTTTGATTTTTTTTGGTGGAGTAATTGCTTTTTCAGCTTTTAACTATTTACTAAAAGTTGTCTCGCCAGAAAAAGTATCAACTTCTGCTTATGTTAACCCTGTAATTGCGTTATTTATGGGTTGGTATTTTTTAGATGAAGTTTTTACCACACAATCAATAATAGCATCAGTAATTTTATTAACAGGAGTTTATTTTATTACCTCTAGAAAAAGAAAATAAATAAAAATTTTGAGAGTTAAAAAGGCTATAAAATATATGTTGATTAGTACATTTGCTTTTGCATGTATGAATTCTATAGTTAAGTATCTCAAAGATGTAAGCGCTTATCAAATTGTGTTTTTTAGATCTACAGGTTCACTTTTTTTTACGTTCGGATTTTTATTAAGAAATAAAATTCCAATTATCGGTAAAAATAATACACTGCTCATTTCAAGAGCAATAGTAGGAAGCTTATCTATGCTTCTCTTCTTTATGTCTGTTAAACATTTGTCTATCGGTACGGCGGTTTCGTTAAGATATATCGCTCCAATTTTTGCCGCTATTTTTGCTGTTTTTTTATTGAATGAAAAAATAAAACCTTTACAATGGATTTTTTTTCTGATTTCTCTTTTTGGAGTTTTTGTTTTAAAAGGGTTTGATAATCAATTGAATACAATTGGTTTGGTTTTGGTAATGTTAGCATCTTTACTAAGTGGATTGGTATATATTATCATCAGTAAAATAGGTAAGAGTGAGCATCCAATTGTGATTGTGAATTACTTTATGATTTTTGCAGCTATTTTAGGAGGTGCACTTTCTATAAATAACTGGGTAACTCCTAAAGGCAATGAATGGTACTTTTTAACGAGTCTTGGAGTATTTGGTTATCTTGGACAGGTTTATATGACCAAAGCTTTTCAAAATGCATCAACTAACATTATAGCTCCAATAAAATATTTTGAAGTTATTTATACAGCTACAATTGGGGTTTTCCTATTTGGAGAGATTTATACATTTTATAGTTTTTTAGGAATTTCTCTTATTATTGGAGGCTTGATTTTAAATATTTGGTATAAATCAAAGACAATCAATTTTAAATAAAAAATACAATAAGAATTTAGTATTCATTTTTAAATAGTATTTAATATCTTTCACATTAAATAAAAATCATTGCAAATAACCGCAGTTTTATACATCATTCTAGCTTTGTTATTGAGTTTTTCAGTAGCATTTTTCCAATATTTTTATAAAGTAAAGAATAAAGTTAAAATCAACTTTTTACTCTTTTTATTGAAGTCAATAAGTCTTTTTTTGTTGATTTTATTGCTAATAAACCCAATAATTAAGAAAACAGAAATTCAAGAAAAAAAACCTGTTTTATCTATTTTGGCGGATAACTCTAAATCTATTTCCTATTTTAAAGAGAGCATTAATCTCAAAAGATTTTTAGATGAAATTAAAGCAGACAAGAGTATTGGTGAGAAATATGAAATTAATGAGTTTGCTTTTGGTAGTAAATTAGGTAATTTAGATTCGCTTTCTTTTACTGATTATGAAACGAATGTTTCCAAAGCTATTACTTTTGTAAATCAATTGAATAGAGGTAATATTGCTCCAGTTATTTTGTTAACGGATGGAAATCAGACGATTGGTAATGATTATGAGTTTATTGCATCTCAACAAAAAATATATCCTATTGTTTTTGGAGATACGATTGAATACAAAGATTTAAAAATTAGTCAGTTAAATGTAAATAAGTACAGTTATATAAAAAACAAATTTCCTGTTGAAGTTTTATTGAATTACAGCGGTAAAGAAAATGTTACTTCGCAATTTTCAATAAGCAAAAATGGTAAAGCTATTTTTACTGAGAAAGTACAATTTTCACCCGCAAATAAATCAAAAACAATTACTACTAATTTAACTTCTACTAAAGAGGGTTTACATTATTATACTGCTTCTATTCGTAAAATTAAAGGAGAGAAAAACACAAAAAATAACACCAAAAATTTCTCAGTAGAAGTTATAGATGAGCAAACAAAAATACTTGTTTTAGCATCAGTTTTGCATCCAGATTTAGGGGCTCTGAAAAAATCTATAGAAAGTAACAAACAACGTTCTGTAGATGTGTTTTTAATAGATGATTTTAAAAAACAAATAAATGATTACCAGTTAGTTGTTTTGTTTCAGCCAAACAAAAAGTTTAATAAATTATTAAGTAGTTTTAATGAAAAAAAGAGTAATTATTTTTTAATTACGGGAGCAAATACAGATTGGAGTTTCATCAACAAAAAACAACTAGGAATCACAAAAAACTCCATTAAACAAATAGAAAATTATGGCGGGTTTTTAAATAATTCATTTTTAAACTTTGTACAAAAAGATATTGGTTTCAATCAATTTTCGCCACTTATAGATGTATATGGTGAAGTTACAATACTAAAAGAATATCAAACATTATTATTTCAAAGTATAAATGGTTTAGAAACTAAGCAACCATTATTGGCGACCTTTGAAGAGAATAATCAGAAATCTGGTGTTTTGTTAGGTGAGGGTCTTTGGAAATGGAGGGCTGCTAGTTTTTTAAATTCAAATTCGTTTCACGGATTTGACGAGTTTATAGGGAATTTGATACAATATCTAGCTTCAAATAAAAGGAGAAGTAGATTAGAAATAAATGCTGAAAATTTGTATCCTGCAAATTCTACAATAAAAATATCTGCACTTTATATAGATAAAAATTATCAGTTTGACGCAAGAGCTTCATTAGAAATAACTATTACCAATCAAAAATCTAAAAAAGTAACAAAAATTCCTTTTTCAGTATTTAATAATTGGTATCAAGCAGAAATTGAAAACCTAGTGTCGGGAATTTATAATTATAAAGTTTCAGTAATTGACCAAAACATACACAATTATGGTAAGTTTAAAATAGCAGATTTTCAAATAGAAGAAGAGTTTACGAATGCTAATTATAAGAAGCTTTTAAAGCTAGCAAATAAAAGTGGAGGGAAGCTTTATTTTAAAAATGAAATAGCCGAATTAAAGAAGCTTCTTTTAGAGGATAAAACTTTTTTTACAACTCAAAAATTAATTGTAAAAGAACAAAGTTTAATAGATTGGAAGTGGGTTTTACTCATAATAGCCTTATTACTTTCTATTGAATGGTTTGTTCGCAAGTATTTCGGTAAGTTATAACTCTCTCGAGATATTTTTATCGATATAAAATTATTACAAGTATTATTGAATTACACTTAGTTGCTTTTTCCTTTTTTGAATCACTTATTGCTTTCATAAAACTATTTTTAAACCATAATATGTAATCTTTTAATTAGAAATAATCGGACGAAGATTCTAACATTATAGATTGTGTTTCATCAAGTAAAATCGTAAATTTGAATGAATTTAAAAACAAAAATTATATGAGTAATCAACAATTAGATATTAAACTACCAAAAGGAGGAATTTTCTTTATAATAATTGCAGTTATTGCAATTATAGTAGTTTCAAAATCGGCAGTAACAATTGGTTCTGGAGAAAGAGGTGTATTATATAAATTAATTGGAGGAGTTGTAACAGATGAGCCACCGTTAAATGAAGGTTTTAACCTTGTAATGCCATGGAATAAGGTATTTAAATACAATGTAAGGCAGCAAGAATTATTTGAGAAAAAAATGGCAGTATTGTCGTCTAACGGTCTAGAAATTCAATTAGATGCTTCTGTTTTATATCAAGCAACAACGAAAACAGTAGCATTATTGCACCAAACTAGAGGTGAAGGTTATTTACAGAGTGTAATTATACCTGCAATCCGCTCAGCTACAAGAAGTGTCGTTGGTAGATACACGCCAGAACAATTGTATTCTTCAAAAAGGGATGCAATTCAATCAGAAATATTTGAAGAAACGAGAAAAATTCTTGAGCCTCAATATATTCAAATAAACTCTGTGCTTGTAAGGGATGTAACATTGCCTCCTACTATTAAAACAGCAATTGAGCGTAAATTGAAACAAGAGCAAGAATCATTAGAGTATGAGTTTAGATTAGTTACAGCTCAAAAAGAAGCTCAGAAACAAATTATTGAAGCACGAGGTAAGGCAGATGCTAACAGAATATTGAGTGCATCTTTAAATGATAAAATACTACAAGATAAAGGTATTGAAGCAACCATTAAATTGTCCGAATCGCCAAACAGTAAAGTAATTGTTATAGGTTCTGGAAAATCTGGTATGCCAATTATTTTAGGAAATCAGTAATATTTAGATTGAATACTTAATTTAGATTTTAAGAAATCTTAGTTTTATTTAAAAATCCAGCTTTAGCTGGATTTTTTTTACTCAGTTTTAATATTTATATCAATTAAACTTATTTCTATTCATAAACTAATTTAGCTCCAACCGTCATTTGTTAATAATTATAAAAGATAAGTATGGATTTAAATAATCGAGAAAGAAAATAAAATTCTATAGTTACAATTTAATCTAAAAGAATATTGTGTGGAGCTCTAAGAGAAGCTAAAAGAAGAAATACATCACAAGAGTATGACTGCCTTATATTTTTAATCAATAGTGTTGAAAAGCACTGCTTGTTGTTTTTTTACATAAAAAAAACCTTTAGAACAATCTTAAAGGTTTTAGATATATTCTTACTTCAATAATTTAAATGTAGAAATCTTAATTTTTCACAGGAATTTTGTTGAGTTCAATCTTACCTTTCTTAAGTGCTTTATAGTTTTCGTAACAATCCAATACTGCTTCAATCATTTGTAAATCAGAGGCTTTTTTTATAAAGTATTCAGAGTAATTACAATCATTCAATAATTCTGTAAGTTCTTGACTGTCCATTTTTAAGTATTCCATCATTACTTCTCTATCAAACTTACCAGCTAGCATTTTTCGCAGATTATCTTCATTTTTAAGCTTCTTTAGTTTTTTTAACTGTTTAGGCTTTTTCCCAAAAAGATTGTATAAGAAATCTACAGGCTGAAATAATGCAGCAATAGGAGAGGAGTAATCCTTTGGCTTAGGTTTACCAACTTCATATGTTTGTGGTAGTCCATTTATTTTAATTCGAGTAAATTTATCTTTTGGAACTTGTTTTATATCAATTTCTAAAACACCTATTAAATTTGTAGATTTTATAACTATTTCTCTTATTTCTTCTGGCTTTTCATAAAGTGCAATTAATAACTCGTTTCCTTTTAACAAATCATTTGTAATTTTTAACTTTATTGATGCATATCCCAAATATGAAACTAAAATGGTGTCATTAGCTTTAGTTGGTATTTCAAAAAAACCTTTATCATTTGTAATGGTCCCTTTTACTGTGTTTAAGTTTAGAATATGAGCAGCGCTTAAAACTTTTTTGCTTTCAGCATGAATAATCTGTCCTTTTAAATTGCTCACACGAATCGTATCGTTCTGTGAGAAGGTGCTTAAAGAAAGGAGTAGGCATAAAATAAATAATAGTCTTTTCATACTACAATATTACTAATAAAACCTTTTAGAAAGGTTAATTTTTTGTAAAACCATTTAGTTTTTTTAAGAAACTAAAAGATAAAATATAAAAAGATGAATATATGCTTAGTGCGCACGAGAAGATTCGAACTTCCACGAACTTAAGTTCACCAGCCCCTCAAGCTGGCGCGTCTACCAATTCCGCCACGTGCGCATATTTATAAAGTAAAAATGTTAAGCGATTTGCTTAACATTTTTTGTGACCGGGCTGGGGCTCGAACCCAGGACCCTCTCCTTAAAAGGGAGATGCTCTACCAACTGAGCTACCAGGTCTAAATTTTTTAATTCGAGTGCAAATATACAATCAAACATTCGAATTAATAGCATTAATTTGAAGTTTTTTTTTAGATATTTGTTCAAATTATTAAAACAATGAAAATCGTATTATTAGGTTATATGGCCTCAGGAAAATCAACTATAGGAAAACGACTTTCTAAAAAATTGTCTTTGAGGTTTTTAGATTTAGATGACTATATTGTTGAAAAAGAAAAAATGTCTATTTCTAAAATATTTGAAATAAAAGGTGAAGTATATTTTAGATTAATTGAGCACAAATATTTGAAAGAAATTCTAGAGAATGATGAAGACTTTATACTTGCACTCGGAGGGGGAACTCCCTGTTATGCGAATAATATGGATGAAATTAACAAAAATGATACATTATCTATCTATTTACAGGGAAGTACACCAACAATGATTGAAAGGTTAATTAAAAAGAAAAGTAAACGTCCTTTAATTGCTTCTTTAGGAGATGATAAAATTCCAGAGTTTGTTGCAAAGCACCTATTTGAAAGACGTCCTTTTTACGAGCAGGCAAAAACGACTGTAAAAATAGATGATAAAACTAAAAAAGAAGTTGCTAGAGAATTAGCTGCCTTACTATACTAAGAAGGCAATTGCTCTTTCATGAGAAAATTCTACCTGAATATGTTCTTTTACGGAAGTAGATAAAGAAATCCCTTTAAAGTCAGCTTTTACAGGGTATTTTTTATGATTTCTATTCACTAAAACTGCTGTTTTAAATTTTTTTAAAGGAACATTTAAAAAATGTTTTATACCATATATTAATGTAGTACCAGAACTTAAAACATCATCTACTAAAACTAATGATTTGTTTGCGTATTTTTCAACATTTAGTGAGGTAGTAATTGTGTTTAGCGGATTTTTCTTATCTATGTTAACCTCACACAAAATAACATTTAGCGTTGAGATTTCGTTTAATACTTCTAATAATTTTTGTGCGAATATAAAACCATTTCCTACAATACCTGCAAGGACAATTTCTTCCTCTGAACTATTTGTTTCATAAATTTGATAAGCAATTCTTCTTATTTTTTGAAAAATTTGTAATTGATTTAAAATTATATTGCCTTTTGTTGTCATAGTTCTTCAGTTGTATCTTCTTGATAATTATCTATATCTCTTCTATCTTTTTTTGTGGGTCTACCAGATCCTTTTTGCCTGTAATAGTCTTTAGCAAATTTTAAAAGCTCTGTTTTTTCAAAAGCTTCTTTAGGCGTTACATCTTTTCTGTAAAGATCAACTATTTTTGCCCCAACCCTTCTTTCTGGTAAATCTAAAACTTTTATTTGATAATTAATTTGATTTTTTCTAACCAAAATTAATTCATCTCCAAATATATCTTTAGATGGTTTTACACTTATACCAAGTATTTTAACTTGCCCTTTTTTACAAGCAGTAGTTGCTATACTTCTTGTCTTAAAAACACGAATGCACCACAGATATTTATCAATTCTCATAAAAAAAGTTAAAATATAAAGTTTGTCTTTTTACAAAGATATAAAATTGGTAAATTGCGTCCTTAAATTTATAAAATTAAATGAATAATTTAAAAAATATTGTTTTAGTTACCATAATTGCAGTTTTAATTTACTCTTGTAACAGCAGTAACTCAATTCCTGTAGATGATTTTGATCATGAAGCCCAGGCATTATTAGACAATGATACGTTAGTACAGTTTTTAAAAAATCATTACTATGACACTTCTATAGATTCGGTGAAAGCTTTGGTGGATGGTAAAACGGCCCTTTATCAAGAGATAAATTCAATGAGTATTACTGAGAATGATATTGATTATACTTTGTATTATTATTTGAAAAGCGAAGGAAACCCTTCAACAGACAAAGGTAACCCAACCGTTATGGATTCTGTTTTTGTGAAATATTATGGACAAAGAATCGTGCGATCAGACAGTATTAGTAATACTTTTGATAATAATGATGGCATATGGTTTACACTTAATTCTGTGATAAGAGGTTGGTCTCATGGTTTTACCAATTTTAAGGGAGGTGATAACATTACAGATAATGGACCTATTACTTTTGAAAATGGAGGTAAGGGTATTTTATTCATTCCTTCTGGGTTAGCTTACAGAAATGGTGGAAGTGGAGCTATATTACCAAATGAATGTTTGCTTTTTTACATTGATTTATATGATTTCACAAAAGATACAGATCACGATAATGATGGAATAGCCTCAATTTTTGAAGATCCTGATGGAGATGGAGAGCCGAGAAATGATGATACAGATTCAGATGGAATTCCTAATTTTTTTGATAATGATGATGACGGTGATGGAGTTTTAAGTTTGAATGAAGATAAAAATGGAGATGGAAATCCAGCTAATGATTTTAGTGATACAGTGAATAATCCAGATTTAGCTGATTATTTAAATCCTGATATTAAATAATACTTCTGATATAGTAACAAAAAAGCTCTTTCTAAATTTAGAAAGAGCTTTTTTGTTTTCTATGAGTTTGCTGCAATTGTGTGATTACATTTAGGATTTTTTTAGATTATTAATTAAAGTCTTAGTCTTATTTTAAAGATCCTCATTTTTTAAAATACTCAATTCTTTTTGTTTAGTAATTTTAAATATGACCACTAATTTTAAATCAATATCTTGGTGACTATTAAAGCGCTCTTTAAGTGCTTTTAATTGGTTTTTGATTAGTGCACAAGAATCATTTATAATATAGTTATGAAATCAGCTTATTAAAGACAAAAAATGACCCATAAAAAAAGAGAAGTAATTGAAAGATTACTTCTCTTTTTGTAAAATCGTTTTGTCAAACAATATCAAGTGTTTTGATTATAATTTATAGGATAAACTAACAATAACTTGATTTACTCTTGTGTCGAAGCTAATATCATTTCCAGCTATTTTGCTTAAAGTACTTTTTACACCTGAGAAAGCTCTTTCCCAGCGGATATCGATACCTAATTTACCCAATTCAATTCCACCACCAAATTGAATACCAGCAGTAAATCCGTCTGTTTTTACATCAGTAATTTCGCTAAGACCGAAGTCAGAATCTAATATATACTGAAACGAAGGTCCAGCATACAAATTACCAATTCCAAAAATCTTTTTCCCAAATAATACAGGAATGTCAATTTTTTGAAAACTATAAGTTGTTAATGTTTTGGCAATGCTATTGTTGTATGAAACCTCATTAGCTAAATTGGTATATACTAATTCTGGTCTTAGATAAAAACCAATAACCGGAATCTTAAAACGCAACCAAATACCTGCATGATAACCTGTTTTACTTTTTGCTCCATCAAAAACATCTGAGCTTACCTCTTTAATAGAGTTTGAGTTGTAATTTAAACCTCCTTTTATACCAAAAGCAATTTGGGCATTAACAGTTTGACCAAATCCAAAAGCTAAACAGAAAATTAATAATATTTTTTTTATCATTTTTTAATAGATATTTTAAAAGTTATTATTTTCTCAAAATTACTTTTTGAACTGCCTTCACAACTGCATTTGAATCTAAACCATATTTAGCCATTAATTGTTCTGGTGTTCCAGATTCTCCAAAAGTGTCATTTGTAGCCACAAATTCTTGAGGAGTTGGAGCGTGTAGAGCTAAAGTTCGTGATACGCTTTCTCCTAAGCCACCTAACTTGTTATGTTCTTCAGCGGTAACAATACAACCCGTTTTTGCAACAGATTTCAAGATAATATCTTCATCTAAAGGTTTAATTGTATGAATATTAATTACTTCAACAGAAATCCCTTCAGCTTCTAATTGTTCTGCAGCTTGTAAAGATTCCCAAACTAAATGGCCAGTTGCGACAATAGTCACATCTGTTCCTTCAGTTAATTGAATTCCTTTTCCTATTACAAATTTTTCATCAGTAGGCATAAATACCGGTACTTTTGGACGACCAAAACGTAAGTAAACAGGTCCATTAAATTCTGCAATTGCTATGGTTGCTGCTTTTGTTTGATTATAATCACAAGTGTTAATAACAGTCATACCAGGTAGCATTTTCATCAATCCAATATCTTCCAATATTTGGTGAGTTGCTCCGTCTTCGCCTAAGGTAACTCCTGCGTGAGAAGCACAAATTTTTACATTTTTTCCAGAATATGCAACCGACTGACGAATTTGGTCATACACTCTACCTGTAGAAAAATTAGCGAAAGTTCCAGTGAATGGAATTTTACCTCCAATTGTTAAACCCGCAGCAATACCAATCATATTAGCTTCAGCAATACCAATTTGAAAAAATCTTTCAGAGTTTTCTTTGATAAACTGATCCATTTTTAAAGAACCAACTAAATCTGCACATAATGCAACTACGTTTGGATTTGTTCTTCCTAACTCGGTTAAACCATCACCAAAACCTGAACGAGTGTCTTTTTTTTCTGTGTACGTGTATTTTTTCATTTTAAAGTTGTGTTGCGTTGTAAAATTTGCGTAAAAATAAACTTTTATTTTACTTTAAAGAAGATAAATGTTTATTAAGAAGAAAGACTTTTTATTAAACTTTTAAAAAATCTGTTCAAAGTTTAATAAAACAACATCTAAATCAATGTATTTAATATGTTTAAATCTAAAATAATACTAAAAAAATCAATGGTGTTTAAACGAAAATAAATGATTAATATTAATCATCTCTCAGTTCCCCTGAATCTATTCTACTAAAGTCCTTTCTAAACAGTCATGCTTTGCTTTTAATTTAAAGATTCATCAATTCTTTATAAAGTTTATGTACAGGTAAGCCAACTACATTAAAATAACTTCCTTCTAATTTATCAATAGCTATAAAACCAATCCATTCTTGTATACCATAAGCACCAGCTTTATCAAAAGGTTTATAATTTGTGATATAATAATTAATTTCATTATCAGAGAGTTCTTTAAAGGTAACAGTAGTTATGTCGTTAATAATCTTATGATAAACTTTACTCTTTACACTTATAGAAGTAATTACTTTATGTTTTTTACCCGATAAAGATTTTAACATCTTAAAAGCATCTTCAGCATTTTTTGGTTTCCCAAAAGCGATCTCGTCTAACCAGACAATAGTATCTGATGTAATTAGCAAATCTTTTCCTGATAAGTTTGTATATGCTTGCGATTTTAAATCAGCTAGAAAGTCCGTAATTTCAGTACCTTTTAGTTCAGGTGGATAAATTTCTTCAACCTCTTTCAATTGAACCGTAAAATCGATATCTAGATCTCTAAAGAATTGTTGTCTTCTTGGAGATTTTGAAGCTAAAATTACATTGTATTCTTTTAATTTTTCTCTTAACATTTGTCTTTTTATTTTAGATTTCTGTTACACAGGAATAATAATGTGTTTTAATGTATCGTAAATAATAACATTGATAATATTCCGAATAACATTATAATTTTTAAAATGTTACTTAATTGCGCATAGTCTTTTTTAGATTTTGAAAACCATAATTTATATAAAAAGTAGAGCAGAGGTGCAAGAATAAAAATAATTCCATATCCTAAAATTAATATATTACTTTTTATGATTTGTAATATGAACAAAAGAAAAACTAACAAAACCGCACTAAAGAAAAAAGCAATTTTAGAAGCTCTTTTTCTTCCAATAATAATTGGTAAAGTATTGGATTTGAGCTTTAAGTCTCCATTTATATCTTCAATATCTTTTATGATTTCTCTCACGAAAGTTGTCAGAAATGAGAAAAATGAATATCCCATAACAGCCCCAAAAGGAAATATCATATAAACACCATTTGTTTTGTCGTTATAAGGTGTTTCAAAATTATTGTGTAATTCAAAAGAAATTAAAAGAAAGAAAGTCAATCCTACAAAAAATGAAACGACAATATTTCCAATTAAAATTTGTTTTTTAAAATTTTTAGAATAGAAAAATAACCCAATAATTGTAAAAATAAAATATAATGAATAAAGTGGTAAAAGCTCAGAAATAGATAAAAAAACACCTAAGGTCAATCCAAAAAAAGTTAGAAGAAAATAACTCGTCCAAGCATTTTTTTTAGAAATAGTTTTATCAATAAATAGCTTGTTAGGTTTGTTTATTTTATCTGCCTCAATATCATAAATATCATTTATGATATAACCTCCAGCAGTTATTGATAATACACTTAATGTTAAAATAGAAAAATGAAAATCAGATAAGTAACTATTTACAAGAAAAGTATGAATCAATGCATATTTCGCTAAAACCAATGTTAATAAAACCATTAATAGGTTTTTGTAACGAATTAGTTTTAAGAAATCCATTATCCGTTAAAACTCTTTTTAATTCTTGCTAAATCTCGTTTTGAGTCACGATCTTTTATAGTTTCACGTTTGTCATGTGTTTGTTTTCCTTTCGCTAATGCAATTTCTAATTTTGCAAAACCTCTATCATTTATAAATAAACGTAAAGGAACAATTGTATTTCCCTTAGCTTCAACATCTTTTCTTAAACTGCGGAGTTCGCGCTTATTCATTAACAATCTACGCTCACTTTTTGGCTTGTGATTGTATTGATGACCAAACAAATATTCTTGAATGTACATATTTACAATAAACAACTCTCCACCTTCATTAAACTCACAAAAGCTCTCTGTAATTCTAGCCTGACTCAAGCGAATAGACTTTATTTCTGTTCCGGTTAATTGAATTCCAGCGACATATTTGTCTAGAATTTCAAATTCAAACCGAGCTTTTTTGTTTTGAATGTTTATTTTTTTTTGCACAGCCATTGACTGGTTTTTATTTTAAAATTTTTAACAAATATACATTTTTACTTTGTGCAAAGAAATGTAATTTTGAAATCTATTACCAACTTGCAAAACATAAACAATGAAATATTTGCCTATCATTTTTATTGCTTTCTTAATCTCATGCAAATCTTCTCCTTTTAAGATTACTGCACAACAAATTATTGATAAAACAATGTTATATTCTGGAGCAGATAAAGTAAAAAATTCAGAGATTTCTTTTAAATTTAGAGATAAAGAATATTTTGCCTATCGAGAAAACGGAAATTTTAAATTGATTAGAGAATTTGATTCCATTAAAGATGGTTTAACAAATGATGGCTTTGAAAGATTTATAAATTTAGAGAAACAAAAGCTCTCGGAAACTAATATTTTAAAATATTCAAATTCAGTTAATTCTGTACATTATTTCTCTGTGTTGCCCTTTGGTTTAAATGATAAAGCAGTTCATAAAAAACAATTGAAATCTTCAACTGTAAAAGGAAAGGAATATTATAAAATAGAAGTTACTTTTTCTGAAAATGGGGGAGGAGAAGATTTTGAAGATGTATTTATTTATTGGATTGGTAAAGAGGATTTTTTAGTAGATTATTTAGCCTATTCTTACAACACAAATGGTGGAGGAAAGCGTTTTAGAGTTTTAAAAGAACAATGTATAAAAAACGGAATTCGTTTTGTAGATTATTATAATTACAAACCGTTAAACGAAAATATTTCATTGATAGATATTGATAAAGCATATGAAAATGAGGAGCTTAAAAAAGTTTCTGAAATCGTTTTAAAAGAAATAAAAGTTACTGTTTTAGATGGAAAAGAATAAAATTTATTTTGAAGCTATTTTTAATCAAGGCTAAAACTTAATTATTAATTACATGAAAATCTATTAGCAAAGAAAGAGTGATGTTTTCTGTTACATCACTCTTTGCAAGGCGTATATATTTTTATATTAGTTTTTTATTAAATCAGATTGATTTCTAAAAACTAAATTATCATCAAAAGCATCCAATAAAACAATACTATCTGTTGTAATTCTTCCAGATAAAATTTCTTTAGACAGTTGATTTAAAACCTCTTTTTGAATGACTCTTTTTACGGGTCTTGCTCCAAATTCGGGTTGAAAACCTTTTATGGCTAAATAAGAAATAGCCTCATTAGTAGCATCGATAGTAATGTTTTGTTGTACAGCCATTTTTCGGACATTATTCAATTGTATTTTTACAATTTCTTGAATGTTTTCTTTAGATAATGGTGCAAACATAATAATATCATCAATTCTGTTTAAAAACTCCGGTCTCACAGATTGTTTTAATAAGCCTAAAACTTCTATTTTAGCTAATTCCATAGTTGTTTCAGCATCTCTTTGAAACTTTTCGAATTTCTCCTGAATTATATGACTTCCCAAATTAGAAGTCATAATAATAATAGTGTTTTTAAAATCGGCAACACGTCCTTTATTATCCGTTAATCTTCCTTCATCTAAAACTTGTAACAACACATTAAAAGTATCTGGATGTGCTTTTTCAATTTCATCCAAGAGTACAACAGAATATGGTCTTCTTCTCACAGCCTCAGTTAATTGACCGCCTTCATCATAACCAACATAGCCAGGAGGTGCTCCAACCAATCGACTAACAGAATGTTTTTCTTGATATTCACTCATATCAATGCGAGTCATTGCGTTTTCATCATCAAAAAGATATTCCGCTAATGCTTTTGCCAACTCAGTTTTACCAACGCCAGTTGTGCCTAAAAACAAAAAACTACCAATTGGTTTATTAGGGTTTTGTAAACCAGATTTAGAGCGCCTAATAGCATCGGAAACTGCAGTAATTGCTTCTTCTTGCCCAACAACTCTTTTGTGCAATTGATCTTCTAATTTTAACAATTTATCCCGTTCAGACTGAATCATTTTTGTAACAGGGACACCAGTCCATTTAGCAACAACTTCGGCAATATCTTCATGTGTTACTTCTTCTTTTATTAAAGATGTTTCAGATTGATTTTTATTCAATGCCTTTTGTAAATTTTGTAATTTTTCTTCTTCTTTTTTAATTTTTCCATATCTAATTTCTGCGACTTTACCATAGTTACCATCGCGCTCTGCTTTTTCAGCCTCTGTTTTAAAATTTTCAATAGCCGCTTTTGCATTCTGAATATTATCTACAACTTCTTTTTCAGATTTCCATTTTGCATTCATTTCATTGCGTTCTTCTTTTATATTTGCCAAATCAGAACGTAAATATTTTAACTTCGTTTCGTCTTTTTCTCTTTTAATAGCTTCAATTTCAATTTCTAATTGCATCACTTTTCTGTCTAAAACATCAAGTTCCTCTGGTTTAGAATTGATCTCCATGCGCAATTTTGCCATGGCTTCGTCCATTAAATCAATCGCTTTATCTGGTAAAAAACGATTGGTAATATATCGTTGAGATAATTCTACAGCGCCAATTATTGCAGCATCCTTAATACGAACTTTATGATGTGTCTCGTACTTTTCTTTTATTCCTCTTAAAATAGAAATAGCACTTTCTGTATCTGGCTCATTAACAATTACTTTTTGAAAACGTCTTTCTAAAGCTTTATCTTTCTCAAAATATTTTTGATATTCATCTAACGTAGTTGCGCCAATAGCACGAAGTTCTCCGCGGGCTAAAGCTGGTTTTAGGATATTAGCGGCATCCATTGCTCCTTGTCCCCCTCCTGCGCCAACTAAAGTGTGAATTTCATCAATAAAAAGTACAATATCTCCTTCAGAATCTGTTACTTCTTTAATAACAGCTTTTAAGCGTTCTTCAAATTCACCCTTATATTTTGCACCTGCAATTAAAGCTCCCATATCAAGAGAGAAAATTAATTTATCTTTTAAGTTCTCTGGCACATCTCCATCAACAATTCTGTGAGCTAAACCTTCTGCAATTGCTGTTTTACCGGTTCCTGGTTCTCCAACTAAAAGTGGATTGTTTTTTGTTCTACGTGATAGAATTTGTAACAATCTACGAATTTCTTCATCTCGACCAATTACAGGATCTAGTCTATTATTTTCTGCTAATTGGTTTAAATTCTTAGCATATTTAATGAGGGAATTGTAAGTTTCTTCGGCATTTTGAGAAGTTACTTTTTCACCTTTTCTTAATTCTTTAATAGCTGCTTTTAGACCTTTTTCTGTAATTCCTTGGTCTTTTAAAACTTGCCCAATATTACTTCTTGATTTAAAGATTGCTAAGATTAAATGTTCGACTGAAACATAGTCATCCTTCATTTTTCTGGCTATAACAGCGGATTCAGTTAAAGTCTTATTTGCTTCTCTTGAAATCATTAATTCTGCACCAGAAACTTTAGGGAATCGATCTAATTGTTTCTCTAAAACTTGAAGTACAATATTTAAATTAATATTTAATTTTTTTAATAAAAATGGTAAAACATTTTCATCTACCCTTGTTAAGGCTTTAAATATATGCTCGTTCTCTATTTGATTATGCTCAAAACCTTGAGCAATCTCTTGCGCCATTTTTATGGTTTCTTGAGATTTTGTAGTATAATTATTAAAATTCATTTTCTTTTTTATTACTACTATATCAATTTTAGTACCATCTGTGTTTTTAGCCTTAAAAACGACAAAATGTCTGCTAAAAGCTTTATTTATAAAATTTTTGAATGGTTAAAGTTTCTTATATTTACAACTATAAATCGATAAATATATATGGGTATTTTTAGTAACATTTTTGGAAGCAAGGAAGATAAGGTGTCTAAACCGGAAGAGAATTCATATTTAAATTGGCTACTTTTAAATGCAATAGAGCAGTTAGAAGAAATTAAACAGACATCTAAAACTGAGTACGTTTTTATTTTTAAGCATTCTACCCGATGCAGTATTAGTAGTATAGTTTTAAAACGATTTGAAGCTCTTTTTAAAGAAGAGCATCAAGCTTTAAAGGTTTATTACTTAGACTTATTAAATTATAGAAATATTTCTGATGAAATTGGGCATACTTTTCAAGTGGTACACCAATCACCACAACTAATAATATTAAAAAATGGTATATCAGTCCAAAATGCCTCGCATTATGATATAGTAAATACAGATTTATCAACATTTATATAGCTTAAATTTGTGATAAACCTATTTTAAGTCTTATTTTTGCTGCTCAAATTTAAATTATTTTGGAAGAAATAAAATCCACAATCAGTACATCAGGTAAAGAATTATACGGTTATCAAAAGGATGCACTTCAGGAAATCTTTAGAAGATTTGAGGATGCTCCTAAAGATTACCATTTATTGTATCAATTGCCAACGGGTGGTGGTAAAACCGTTATTTTTTCTGAAATTGTCAGACGTTACTTAGAGGCTTACAAAAAGAAAGTTTTAGTGTTAACACACAGAATTGAACTTAGTAAACAAACTTCAGGTATGTTAAGTGAGTTTGGTGTTTCTAATAAAATTATTAATTCAACTGCTATATTGGATGATCAAGATGACTTTAGTTGTTTTGTAGCTATGGTTGAAACTTTAAAAAATAGATTGAATGATAATAAATTAGATATTTCCAATATTGGTTTAGTTATTGTTGATGAGGCTCACTACAATTCTTTTACAAAAATTTTCAAATTTTTTGATGAAGCTTTTATTCTAGGTGTAACAGCAACCCCTTTAAGTTCAAATATAAAGTTACCAATGTATGAGAATTATCAAGAATTATTTGTTGGTGAAACGATTCAACACTTAATTGATAATGAATATTTAGCAAGCGCAAACTTGTATTCTTATAATGTAGGTTTAACATCCTTAGAAGTAGGTGCAAATGGAGATTATACAGTAAAATCTTCCGAAGATTTGTACACAAATTCAGATATGCTCTCTAAATTAGTCTCGGCATATGAAGAGACAGCAAAAGGAAAGAAAACTTTAATATTTAATAACGGTATAAATACATCAATACAGGTATTTCATGCATTTAAAAAAGCAGGTTATCCAATCGCACATTTGGATAACACAAATACAAAAAGCGAACGAGAACTTATTTTAAAATGGTTTCATAAAACGCCCAATGCAATTATTACATCTGTAAGTATACTAACAACAGGTTTTGATGAACCAACGATTGAAGCTATCATTCTAAATAGAGCAACAAAGTCTTTAACTTTATATTACCAAATGATTGGCAGGGGTTCTAGAGTACTAAACAATAAGCGTTCGTTTGATGTAATTGATTTAGGAAATAATTTTCATCGATTTGGCCCTTGGGGAGCAGATTTAGATTGGGAGAAAATGTTTAGAGCACCCGATTATTATTTAAATGCAATTCTTTCTGATGAAGATATAGAAAGTACCTTTAGATATGAATTAACAGCTGATGTTAAAAAAGAATTTGCAAAATCTTCGGACACATATTTTGATATGAAAAAGGTCTATATAGATACCATTAGGCTAGGGGAATCTTCTAAAAGAGTTTTAGAAAAATCTATTAAACATCATGCAAAAATGTGTATTGAAAATAGTGAAGATGTATTTGATGCCTTAATTCTTGTTAAATTGTTGGGTGAAGAAATAGATGATAGAATTAATCGATATGCAAAGTGCATCTCTAAAAGTACTCACAACTTTGTTACTTGGCTAAAAGACGATTATAGAAAGAAATTAAATGCATATTTGAGAACTAATTTTGATGAAGACTTTGAAGAAATTCATGGTCACCCGCCGATAGACGAATAGTATCCATAAAATATAATGTAAAAAAAGAGCTTAAATTTAAGCTCTTTTTTTGGTTATCGCTGGATTAAAGTTTTAATGATATCGACTTACAGGAAAATGAACGCCCAATAATAATTCGTTTTATTATCGAAATTTAAAAATAAAAATATTTAATTTTTAGATAAGTGTTCTAAGTCGCTTAAAATTATTAATAATAAAATTAGCGTTTTTTAAGGTTTGATCCTCTGCCATTGGATTTTTATAACCAACCACAAAAATGCCTGCAGCATTTGCTGCCTTTATACCATTGTCTGAATCTTCAATGACGATACAGTTTGCTTTGGATGTATTTCCTAGAATAGCTGCTTTTTCAAAAATTTCTGGATGCGGTTTAGATTCCTTTAGGTCTGCACCGCTAATTTTAGCAGTAAAATATTTATTTAAATCGAATCTGTTAAAAACTCTATCGATATTAATCATAGCAGAAGAGGAAGCTAAAATTAAAGTAAGGCCTTTTTTGTATGCGTGTTTTATCAATTCTTCAACGCCTTTTACTAAATGTAAATTCGGATCGTTTTCAAAGAAATTTACATATCTTTTTCTTTTATTCAGAACCAATTCTTTAGGATCTATTTTTAAATTAAAATGTGTCACTAACCTCTGAAAAGCATTAATTGTTGAAGATCCTGTTAACGTTTTATACAATTCATCAGAAACATCTACTCCAATTGAAGCAAAGGTTTCGTAATAAGCTTTTTTATGGATTTCTTCAGAATCTATGATTACGCCATCCATATCAAAAATTATACATTTTAGTGCATTTGGTAGATTTGTTTTCATTAATAGAATATACTTGTTTAATTAGTTCTGTATTTTTAGGTTTTAATCTAAAAATTTACCTTTTAAATCTGGTGTTGGTATCATGCAGCTTTCCTTTTTTCCAAACCATTTATATCTGTTTTTAGCGATATAATCATATATTAAATTTCTAAACCATTCAGGAAACAATAATAAGACATAGGTGAGATTCCAAATTCCTTTAAAATCTTGCATAATTTTTAGAGCAGCAGTAGATTTAATATCATAAGAAACATTGGGTTCATATAAAATTATCGAATCTATTTTAGCAATATCAATTCCTAAATGACCCATAATTTCTTCACCTATTTCCGTTTGCAATGAACAAAATAAAAAAACGTTTTTTTTATCGTACTTAATCACTTTTAGCACAGCATCATTGCACAAATTACAAATACCATCAAATAAAATAATCTTTTTGTTTTTTGGTATATCTATCATTGTTGAAAATTCAAAATTTAAAAAGACAAATGTACTTTATCTTTTTTTTATATTTCTGTAACATTTATTTTAATTAAACGTCTTATGGTTGAGCTTAGGTAAAATGAATATTTGTTTTAACAAAATATTAGTAAAAGCAATTAACAGCAGTAATTATTTTAGCTAAAAATTAGATCACTATGATAAAAATTGAAAAACTACATAAATCTTATCCAATAGGTAAAGATTCTCTTCATGTTTTAAAAGGAATCGATTTACATATAAAGGAAGGTGAATTCGTTTCTATTATGGGATCTTCTGGTTCTGGTAAATCTACCTTATTAAATATTGTTGGTTTGTTAGATGGACATGATGAAGGAAATTATTTTTTAAATGGACAGTTGATAAAAAATTTAAATGAAAAAAAGGCCGCCATATTAAGAAATAAGTTTTTAGGTTTTGTTTTTCAATCATTCAATTTAATTTCATACAAAACAGCTTTAGAAAATGTTGCATTACCTTTGTATTACAAAGGAATTAAGAGAAAAGAACGATTAAAAATAGCCTTAGATTATTTAGAAAAAGTAGGATTGAAAAATTGGGCAAATCATTTACCAAATGAATTATCCGGAGGACAAAAACAGCGTGTTGCAATTGCGAGAGCTTTGGTAACAAAACCAAAAGTTGTTTTGGCCGATGAACCCACCGGAGCTTTGGATTCAACAACAACAGACAATGTAATGGATTTGTTGAGAGATATTAATAATGAAGGAATGACTGTTTTTGTAATTACTCATGAGGAGGAAGTGGCAGAGCAGACAAAAAGAATTGTTCGTTTAAAAGATGGAGTCATTATCAGTGATGAGTTAACAGCTGTAAGTAAACCATTAAAAGAGGCAATTAAAGCAGTTTAGGTATGTTTGATTTAGATCGTTGGAGAGAAATTTTTCAAAGCATCAGTAAAAATAAGTTACGTTCTGTAATGTCGGGTTTTACTATATCGTTTGCTATTTTATTATTCACTCTATTATTTGGAGTTGTAAATGGATTGAGTAATACCTTTAAAGGTGCATTTGTTGATGATGCCCAAAACTCTATGTTTGTTCGGGTTGGTAGAACAACCAAACCTTATAAAGGATTACAGAGTGGTAGAATAATTCAGTTGAAAAATGAGAATTATGACTATGTAACGAAAACCTATGAGGATAAAATTCAGTACCAAACTGCAAGAATTTACAAAAATGTAAATATTACTTACAAAACAAAACAAGACAATTATACCTTGAGAGCCGTGCATCCTGACCATCAGTTTTTAGAAAAAACGATTATGGATGAAGGCAGATATATCAATACAAGAGATTTAAAGGAGAAAGCCAAAGTTCTTGTTATAGGAAGATTGGTGAAGAAAGATATTTTTGGAGAAAAACCAGCATTAGGAAAACGTGTTAATGTGAATGGGATTTCCTATAAAATTATCGGTATTTTCTCTGATGATGGAGGTGATAATGAGGAACGATTGACATACATGCCAGTGACAACAGCTCAAATGTTATATGGTAATAATGACTATATCAGTGAAATGAATTTAGGCTACAATCCGAGTTTATCATTAGATGAGGCAGTTGCATTTGGAAATAGGCTAGAACGCGATTTGAGAAAAAGGTTGAATATTCATCCAGACGATCAAGGTGCTATTAGAGTTCGAAATATGGCTGAGGCTAACAAGGGTATTGGTCAGTTTATGGGAGTTCTTTATTTTTTAGTGATTCTCATAGGTTCGGGAACGCTAATTGCTGGTATTATTGGGATTAGTAATATCATGATTTTTGTAATCAAAGAACGTACTAAAGAATTTGGAATCCGTAAAGCATTAGGAGCACAACCGTCATCCATTATCGGAATGGTGGTGCAAGAATCAATACTAATAACTACCATTGCTGGGTATTTAGGACTCTCTTTAGGTTCTTACATTTTAAGTGCTATAGGAGATACACTTGAAGCATATTTTATTAAAGATCCAAGTGTTAGCCTAGAAATTGTTATTGGAGCAACCTTCACATTAATTATTGCAGGTTTAATAGCTGGTTTTTTACCAGCAAAAAAGGCCGCACGTATCAAACCAATTGTAGCATTAAGAGCAGATTAATTATGAAATTTTTATTTGATTCAGATACTTGGCAAGAAATTTATGGAAGCATTCGTAAAAATAAATTAAGAACATTTATCACAATTCTTGGAGTTTGGTGGGGTATATTTTTACTAGTGGCTCTTTTGGGCGGAGCACGTGGAATTGAGAATGGTTTTAATAGATTGTTTGGTAATTTTGCAACCAATAGTGTTTTTATTTGGACACAATCTACAGATACTCCTTTTAAGGGTTTTCAGAAAGGCAGACGTTTTCGATTGACCTTTAATGATATTGAAGTTCTCAAGAGTGAATATGAAGAAGAAATTAAATTTTTAGCTCCAAGAAGTCAAACAAATAATTTAATCATTAAAGATTTTAAGTCTGGTAATTTTAGGGTGAGTGGAGATTATCCAGTATTGGATAAAATTCAAAAAAAGAGTTTAATTTACGGACGCTTTATCAATACGAATGATATTTTAAGAAAATCTAAGGTCTGCGTGATATCAGAAGATATCTACAAGCAATTGTTCGAGAAAAATATCAACCCAATAGGTGAGTATATTAAAATAAACAATATTGGATATCAAGTTGTAGGTGTTTATGAACCACCAACAACAATTAGCTTTGATGGAGAAGCCGCTTATATTCCGTTTACCACGTTTCAAAAAGTTTACAATAGAGCAGATAAAATTGATTGGATGATGATTACAGCTAATGAGGGAGTTGATATAAATCAAATGGAAACAGATATTTTGTTGTCTCTGAAAAACCTGCACAAAGTCCATCCAGAGGATGATAGAGCTTTTGGTAGCGTCAATTTAGGAAATGAAATAGGTAAGGTTACTGGCTTCTTAACAGGGATGCAATTTTTAACATGGTTTGTAGGAATCGCAACCTTAATCGCAGGTGTCTTTGCTATTGGAAATATTTTATTGATTACAGTGAAAGAACGTACAAAAGAAATTGGTATCAGAAGAGCAATTGGAGCAACACCGATTGAAATACGCAGGCAAGTTGTACTTGAATCTGTATTTTTAACTACGGTAGCAGGTATGTTGGGTATCTTTTTTGGTGCATTAATATTGTATGCTATCGAGAGGTTCTTTGGACAAGGAGATGATGCTGTACTGGTAAATCCTACAGTCAATATACCAATTATACTAATTGCCTTTTCAATTTTGATTGTATTAGGTACACTTATAGGAATGATTCCTGCCTTTATGGCAACCATTATAAAACCAATAGAAGCTTTAAGAGAAGAATAAAACAATCAACAAATTATGAGTAAAAGAGCAAAATTTATTTTAATTACGATAGTCATCCTATTTGTAGGAGCACTTATTTATTTCGGAAAAAAGAATAAAAAGAGTATTGTACAGTTTGAAACCGAAACCCCTTTTAAAACAACTATTGTTAAGAAAACTGTGGCCACCGGAAAAGTAATTCCTTTAGAAGAAGTAGAAATTAAGCCACAAATTTCAGGAATTATAGATAAAATATATTTAGAGGAAGGTTCTATTGTAAAGACAGGAGATTTAATAGCTACTGTTCGGGTTGTGCCAAATATTCAAAATTTAAATAGTGCAAAAGGAAGAATAAAAAACTCGAAGTTATCCTTTAATAATGCCAAAAATAACTTTGTAAGAACCAAAGGTCTTTTTGACAAAGGGGTTATTTCACGTCAAGATTTTGAAAATGCAGAATTGAACTATAACAATGCCAAGGTGAATTTAGAAAATGCACAATCTGACTTGGAAATTATTCAAAAAGGGTCGACTGCAGAAAATGGAAGTACTGCGAATACAAATATTAGAGCAACTGCCTCAGGTATGATTGTTGAGATTCCCGTGAAGAAAGGGTATCAAGTAATAGAGTCAAATAACTTTAATGCTGGGACGACTATTGCGACGATTGCAGACATGACCAAAATGATTTTTGAGGGTAAAGTAGATGAGTCTGAAGTAGGTAAATTGGTAAATGGCACTGCCATTGACATTTCTCTCGGTGCAATCGAGAATAAGAAATTCCCTGCAAAATTAAATTTTATCGCGCCGAAAGGGACTGAAGAGGGTGGTGCTGTGCAATTTAAAATCAAGGCAGATGTGACGTTAGATAATAATTATTTTATTCGAGCAGGTTATAGTGCGAATGCAAATATTATTTTAGAGAAAAGAGACAGTGTATTGTCAATAAAAGAGGCGCTATTGCGTTTTGACAAAGAAACAGAAGAACCATATGTAGAAGTAAAAATGATTGATGGAGCTTTTGAAAAGAAAATACTTAAATTAGGAACTTCTGATGGAGTAAATGTTGAGGTTCTAGAAGGGGTATCTAATGAGGATGAAATAAAAATTTGGAATAAAGTATCTAAATACGATGAGGAAAAAGAAGATTAGAAATTTTTAATTTTAGAAAAAAAGGAATTCAAATTGAATTCCTTTTTTCTTTGAAAAAATTAGCGAAATATCTGGTTTTCGAGTTTTCTTTAATAAGTTCTTTCATAAATCTCTATTATTGTTGTTCAGAAAACTTTAAATAGTTAAAACCATTAAAGTATTTATTAGAAAGAAAAGAAAATGTGCAGTAAATTATCGATGATTAAATAAAATTATATCATTCAGGTATTTACATTTCAGTATATTAAAGATTTGTGGTACACATAAAAATCTTTAATTATTAATTGAATAAACATCATTTAAATGCAAAAAAGTTATTATATTTGCAGCCTTAAAAATAAACAATAAATATTTAATTTATGAATCATTACGAAACTGTTTTCATTTTGAATCCCGTTTTATCTGACACTCAGATAAAGGAGACAGTACAAAAGTTCGAAGATTATTTAGTTTCAAAAGGAGCTGAAATGATCTCAAAAGAAGATTGGGGCTTAAAAAAATTAGCCTATCCAATTCAAAAAAAGAAAAGTGGTTTTTATCACTTATTAGAGTTTAAAATTGCTGGTCAAGAAATACCTGCATATGAGTTAGAATTTAGAAGAGATGATAGCGTAATGCGTTATCTTTCTGTTAAATTAGACAAACATGCTGCAGCTTGGGCGAAAGTAAGAACTGAACGTGTTAAATCCACAAAAAAATAAACAATGGCAACAATAGAACAACAATCAAAAGGTGGTAAATCTGCTGACGTTAGATATTTAACGCCATTGGACATTGACACCAAAAAAGAAGCAAAATACTGTAGATTTAAAAAGAAAGGTATTAAGTATATCGATTACAAAGATGCAGATTTCTTAATGTATTTAGTAAACGAACAAGGTAAAATTTTACCAAGACGTTTAACAGGAACATCATTAAAATATCAACGTAAAGTTGCTCAGGCAATTAAAAGGTCTCGTCATTTGGCGTTAATGCCTTACGTTGGAGATTTGTTAAAATAATAAATACGTAGGAAATGGAATTAATATTAAGACAAGACGTAGAAAATTTAGGATTTAAAGATGATGTTGTATCTGTGAAAAACGGTTACGGTAGAAATTTTTTAATACCTACGAAAAAAGCAGTTTTAGCGACATCATCTGCGAAGAAAGTTTTAGCAGAGAACTTAAAGCAACGTGCTTATAAAGAGGCCAAATTAATTGAAGATGCAAATGTATTAGCAGAGACAATTAAAGGATATGAAATTAAAATTGCATCTAAAGTTGGATCAGGAGATAAATTATTTGGTTCTGTAAACAACATCGATTTAGCTGCAGCACTTGCAAAGGCAGGAACCGATTTAGATAAGAAATTTATCAAGGTTGTCGGTGGTTCAGTAAAAAGATTAGGTAAATACAATGCATCTGTAAGATTACACAGAGTGGTTGTTGCTGATATTACTTTTGAAGTAGTTTCTGATAAGTAATTATCTTCAAATAAATCATAAGAAGCTCGTTAGAAATAACGAGCTTTTTTATTTTTTAATTTAATTCCTATATCATGAAATATAGACAACTTACAAAAGAGCAATTTGAAAGTTTACACGAAGATTTTGCACGTTTTTTGGCTACACAAAGTATCGATGCAAAAGAATGGAAGCAAATAAAAGAAGAAAATCCTAAAGTGGCAGAAGAAGAAATGAATGTCTTTTCTGATTTAGTGTGGGACGATGTTTTAACAAAGACGGGGTATGTAGAGCATTTTTCTAAAACCTCTGTAAATCTTTTTAAATGTGATAAAGATGAAATTCATAGAATTGCAATTAAAATAACTTGGGATATTAATTTGCTAGAACAAAAAGGCTTTGAATGGTTGATGCAAAATCCGATGGATAATTCCGTCGAAATCTTTAAAGGTACAAAACCTTATAATTCAGAGAGAAATCCTGAAATTTTTGATTTGATAGAGAAAGGAAGTTCAATTTCAAAAGGAGAAATATTTGAATATTTTAGTCAATTGGTGTCTTAATACTTATTAAGGTGATTTGTACTTTTAGTAATTATTAAAAAAAATCTCTAACAGATCGATCTGTTAAGGTTATTTATTAACCTTGTTTCCTATCTTAGGACGAGAATTCCTCGAAAATTTGTTAATTTATTAATAAATCAATTAAAAGATCAGTTCCATAACTTGCAACTTCTGATATAATTGTTAAATTTTGATAAGAACTTTCGTGGACTGATGGTTTGGGATCAATGAAATAGATTGGAGTATATGGTTTTATATAACCAATTAAACTCGCTGCAGGATAAACTTGCATCGATGTTCCTATAATCACTAATATATCAGCTTTTTTAGCAATCTCAATCGCTTTATCTAACAAAGGTACTGCTTCTCCAAACCAAACAATATGTGGTCTTAATTGACTCTTTTTCTCGCATAAATCACCCAAAATTAAATCCTTCTTCCAGTTCAATACATTGTTTTCATCTATTGTGCTTCTTACTTTTAAAAGCTCGCCATGTAAATGAGTTACATTATTGCTTCCTGAACGCTCATGTAAATCATCAATATTCTGAGTAATTATTTCTACTTTAAAATATTTTTCTAATTCCACTAAATTAAAATGTGCTTTATTGGGTAAAACTTCTAACAACTGTCTTCTGCGTTGGTTATAGAAGTTTAATACTAACTCAGGATTTTCTTCGAAACCGATAGGAGAGGCCACTTGCATAACATCATGTCCTTCCCACAATCCATTACTATCTCTAAATGTTTGTATTCCACTTTCAGCGGAAATTCCTGCACCCGTTAAAAAAACTATTTTTTTCATGAGATAATAAGATTGAGTATTTTTATGTAAACTATGTTTAAGATAAAAATAATAATTTTAAGTTTGTATTTATGATCGATGAAAAACTACTAAATTATCTCGAAGGCTTTTTAACCGATAATAGAAAAAGTCTTTTTAAAAAGGTTTTAGAAAAAAGAACTCGACATTTTGCGGTAGTTTTAGAAGATATTTTTCAACCTCATAATGCGAGTGCTGTAATAAGAACTGCAGATATCTTCGGGGTTCAAGATGTACACGCGATTGAAAATAAATACACCAATAAAGTTTCTAGACATGTTGCTAAAGGTTCTCAAAAATGGATAACATCTAAACGGTATAAATCTGATGGAAATAATACAAAGATTTGTTTAGATAATTTAAGAGAAAATGGATATCAAATTATTGCAACATCGCCTCATAATGATTCTTGTTTATTACAAGATTTTGATGTTTTAAAGAAATCGGCATTTGTATTTGGAGTAGAGGCAGACGGGGTTTCTGAGTATGTAAAAGAGCAAGCCGATGGATTTTTAAAAATACCAATGGTTGGTTTTACAGAAAGTTTAAATATCTCTGTAGCCGCAGCAATTATTTTACAGGAATTAACGACAAAATTGCGAGAATCTGATATAAATTGGCAATTATCACCAGAAGAAAAAGATAATTTATATTTCGAATGGGTAAAAAAGACTATCAAAAATGTGGATGACATTGAAAAACATTATCATCAAATCAAAAAATAATAAATTTAATTCAATTTAGTTGTTTCATTAAAATATTGATCTAAAAAACTCTTTAGTCAGTAAATAGATTTCTTTATTAAGATATATAACGGGTTTTATAGTCTGTTGATAAGGCAATAATAATTATTCAATAAAAACTTGCTCTATGGTAGAAGTAGAATCACAGCGTTTTACCAGTAAACTAACATTTTCTAATTCCTTTGTACCTGTAATATAATATTCAGCGCAAGGTTCTTTTCTTTGATTACTTTTTCCGAAATCAACATCACCTGTATACAATATTGTAGATATATTTAAAGTGTCAATATTTAATTTATACATCGCACTTTTAGCATCTTTAGAATACATACGTTCTTTGACCCTAATAGATTTTAATGTTCTTGCATCCATTCCGTAATCGAATGTTGCTTTTTTCTTTTGCCAGAAAAAATAAACACCAACACAACCTATTGATAAGCCTACTAAATAATATCCTATTCGTTTAATGAGCATTGTAAAATTTTATTGCAAATGTACTTTTTTGTATTAATAATAGCTTTATAATATTAATAAATTAATATCTCTAAAAGGTATATCAAACCAATCTGCAACCGTTCTATTTGTGAGAATACCGTGATAAAAATACATTCCGTTTCGTAAACTCTTATTAAAACGAGCGGCATTTTCAAATCCACCTTCATCAGAAATATTTAATAAATAAGGTGTGAAAATATTACTTATAGATAGTGAAGCTGTTCTTGCGTAACGTGCAGGAATGTTGGGTACGCAGTAGTGCACTACCCCATGCTTTATAAATGTTGGAGTTTCATGTGTGGTTACATTTGATGTTTCAAAACAACCACCTCTGTCGATGCTTACATCAATAATTACGGCACCTTCTTTCATCTTTTCTACCATTTTTTCAGTAGCACAAATAGGAGATCTGTTTTTGCCCCTTATTGCTCCAACAGCAACATCTGCTCGCATTAGAGCTTTTGCAACAGATTTTGGTTGTAAAGTAGATGTATAAATCGGTGCATTTAAAGAATGTTGTAATTTTCTTAATTTACTTATTGAGTTGTCAAAGACTTTTACTCTTGCGCCAAGACCTAAAGCAGTTCTAGCTGCATGCTCACCGACAGTTCCAGCGCCAAAAATAACGACACTAGTTGGTGGGACACCACCTATATTTCCCAAGAGCAAACCATTTCCTTTATTAATTCCACTCATTAATTCTGCTGCAATCAATAAAGAAGCTGTTCCAGCAATTTCACTCAACGATTTTACAATAGGGTAAGTATCGTGTTCATCTTTTATATAATCGAAAGCAACGGCTGTAATTCTTTTTTTTGCCAAACATTCAAAGTATTTTTTACTTTGTGTTTTTAATTGCAATGAAGAAATTAAAATTGTTTGCGGATTCATGTACTCAATCTCTTTCTCTGATGGAGGAGCTACTTTTAAAACAATATTACATTTGAAAGCTTCTTCAATGTCATAAGATATTTTTGCACCCGCTTCTGAATATTCTTTATCCGAATAATTTGCATTATCACCAGCACCAGTCTCTACAACAATTCTATGTCCATGAGCACACAAGGCAGAAACAGCATCTGGAGTTAAACAGACACGTTTTTCGCTAAAATAAGTTTCTTTAGGTAAACCAATAAATAACTCCCTCTTTTGCTTTTTAATTTCTAACATTTCTTCTTGCGGAAGTAACTCTTCTTTGCTAAAAGGAGAAAATGAACTCATAGTTTTGTTATTTTAGTTGGATATTGCGTTGCTCATCATCTAAAATAGACAAATGTATTTGAGCAGCATCTAAAGGTAGTAAATTTTCTATGTTTTCTGGCCATTCTACCAAACACCAAGCGTCAGAATCGAAATATTCTTCAATTCCAATATCTAAAGCCTCCTCTTCCTCTTCAATTCTGTAGAAATCAAAGTGGAAAACTTTTTCTTTTTTTGATGTTTGGTATTCATTTACTAATGAAAAGGTAGGAGAGGAGATATTATCTAAAATTCCAAGTTGCTGGCATATTTCTTTAATAAATGTCGTTTTTCCAACCCCCATTTCTCCGTAAAATAATAGCGTTTTGTTTTTTACTGATGAAATGATTTCTGCTGCAATAGAAGCTAAATCCTCTAATGAAAAATTTTTGTCCATCTAACAAAAATAGTAAAATTATGAGCACATAAAAATAGGAGAAAGTATTGTTTTCTAAATAAATAATTTAATGGCTTTAAAAGTCTATCAAATTATTTTAATATTATGATATTAAGTCGGTAAACAACTTTATTCCTGATTGAATGATTTGTTTGAGTTCTTCTTGTTTTTTTAACAAAAAAGTGAGTTTTGAAAGCAACAAATAGCTTCTAATTATATTATTTTGGACTATAAACCGCGCAAGGAATAATTACTTCTTCTAACGAAATTCCACCATGTTGATAGGTATTCTTGTAGTATTTTACAAAATGATTGAAGTTATTTGGGTAAGCAAAAAACAAATCTTCTTTGGCAAAAATAAAAGAGCTATTCATTGAAATAGTTGGTAAGAATATATCTTTGGGATTTCTTACAGCAAACACATTTTTATCTTCATAGGAAAGGCTTCTACCTGTCTTATAACGAAGATTTGCACTAATATTTTTATCACCAATTACTTTTGTTGGATGTTTACAATTAATAGTACCATGATCTGTTGTAATAATTAATTTTTGACCTAATTGTTGTGCTTTTTGTATGATTTCAAACAATGGAGAATTTCGAAACCAACTTAAAGTTAAACTTCTATAGGCTTTGTCGTCACCAGCCAATTCTTTTATTACTTCCATTTCAGTTTTAGAATGCGAGAGCATGTCAACAAAATTATAAACTACTGCTGTTAGATCGTTTTGCCTTGTTCCGTTGTAATTATCGGCTAAATCTTTACCATTTTTTAGATTAGTAATTTTATAGTACTCATATTTTAAATCTAAACCTAAGCGTTTTATTTGTGATGATAAAAATTCATTTTCGAATAAATTCATTCCGCCTTCATCAGTATCATTTTTCCAAAAATTAGGATACATTTTTTCCATTTCAGACGGCATTAAACCAGAAAAAATAGCATTTCTTGCATATTGGGTTGCAGTAGGTAAAATGGAGAAATAGGAATGTTCTACCTCTTTCTTATAATAATTATTTACTAAGGGTTCTAAAATTCTGTATTGGTCATAGCGCAAATTGTCAATAACTACCCACAAAACTCCTTGGTTTTTACTTAATTCGGGAACTACATAATCTTTAAATAATGTATGAGAAAAAGTAGGTTTATCATTAGAAGTTAAAAAATCTTCATAATTCTTTTTTATAAATTTAAAAAACTGAGTATTGGCTTCCAGCTTCTGGCTTTCTAGGATGCTCAACATTCCCTGATCACTAATATTTTCTAATTCTAATTCCCAATGAACTAATTTTTTATAGAGCTCAATCCATTCTTCGTAAGAACTTACCATGTTCATATCTAGAGATATTTTTCTAAATTCTTGCTGATAGCTAGATGTTGTTTTTTCAGTAACTAAACGAGAGTTATCTAGGTTTTTCTTTAAACTAAGTAAAATCTGACTTGGATTTACCGGTTTGATCAAATAATCAGCAATTTTAGAGCCAATTGCTTCTTCCATTATATATTCTTCCTCACTCTTTGTAATCATTACTATAGGTAAATTGGCTTGTTTCTGTTTGATTTCTGCGAGTGTTTCCAAACCTGTTAACCCAGGCATGTTTTCATCTAAAAATACAATGTCAAAGCTTTCTTCGTCTACTAAATCAATTGCGTCTGCACCATTTGTAGAAATAGTTACATTGTAATTTTTTCGTTCCAAAAAAATAATGTGAGGCTTTAATAATTCTATCTCATCATCAACCCATAAAATTTGTATTCTGCTCATATTTTTGCTTTGGCTTTTAACATTTAACTATAAAAATAGGTATTTGTTATATTTTTTTGGCTTTAAAAATGATAAAATATTGCTAAAAAAAATAATGGTTGTACTTTGCACAATATTGTAAATTTTTCCTTTGAGTTCGAAAAAACCAAATAAATTAAAAATTCTAAATGATCCCATTTATGGTTTCATACAAATACCAAATACCTTAATTTTTGATATTATAGAACACCCTTATTTTCAAAGGCTAAGAAGAATTACTCAAATGGGCTTTTCTAATTTGGTTTATCCTGGTGCAAATCATACACGTTTTCATCATGCCATTGGCTGTATGCATTTAATGCAAAAAGCAGTTGGAGTACTAAGATTTAAGGAGGTTTTGATTTCTAGTGAAGAAGAAAATGCCTTGTGCGTAGCAATTTTATTGCATGATATTGGTCATGGAGCATTCTCTCATGCCTTAGAGCATAGTATTGTTAGTGGAATTTCTCATGAAGAAATTTCTTTAAATTTCATGAAAAAATTAAATAAAGAATTTGACGGCAAACTTAATTTAGCTATTGAGGTTTTTGAGGGAAAGAATCCGCGTAAATTTTTATTCCAATTAATTTCTAGTCAGTTAGATATTGATCGGTTAGATTATTTAAAAAGAGATAGTTTTTATACAGGTGTAACAGAGGGAAATATTTCATCAGATAGATTAATTGCAATGATGAATGTGAAAAATGATGAATTGGTTATTGAAGAGAAAGGAATTTACTCGGTAGAAAAGTTCTTAATTGCACGACGTTTAATGTATTGGCAGGTATATTTGCATAAAACCGGTTTAGTAGCTGAAAATATGTTGGTTAATGTCTTAAAAAGAGCTAAAGAATTAGCTGAAGACGGAGTCGAATTATTTTCAAGCACTAGTTTAAAATATTTCTTATATAATCAAATATCTGAAGATAATTTTAATGATGAAACCTTAAATATGTTCTCTGAGTTAGATGATTATGATGTGCTTTCGGCAATCAAAGAGTGGTCAAATCATGAAGACAAAGTACTTTCTTTATTGTCAAAAATGATTATTCATAGAAAATTATTACGAATTGAAATTCAACAAAAAGAGTTTGAAAAATCAGATTTAGATAACAAAATAAAAACAGTTGCGAGGAAACTAAATCTATCAAATAATGAGGCAAAATTTTTCGTGTTTTCAAAAAAGATTTCGAACCAAGCATATCAGCAAGAAAAACCTATTTTTATCCTGAATAAAAAAGGAAATATTAAGGATATTGCACAAGCATCAGACCAATTAAATTTACAAGCGCTTACAACCCCAGTAATCAAACATTTTATTTGTTATCCAAAGTAACGATGAGATTAGCCAAATTACTTTAAATTTTATATTTTTGCGTTTGATGAAATTTACAGCAAAACAAATAGCAGATATTTTGGAGGGCGAAATTTTGGGAGAGCCCAATACAGAAGTTTCTAAATTATCTAAAATAGAGGAAGGAGAAAAAGGATCCTTAACCTTTCTCTCAAATCCAAAATATAATTCTTTTTTATACACTACAAAAGCCTCAGTCGCTATAGTAAACAATAATTTTAAGTTAGAAAAATCAACAAAGACAACTTTAATAAAAGTAGAAAACGCTTATGAAGCTTTTTCTAAAATATTATCACTTTATAACGAAGTGAAAAACAATAAGACGGTTAGAGAAAATCCAAATTTTATATCAGATTCTGCAAAAATTGGACAGAATGAATATATTGGAGCATTCTCATATATAGGGGAAAATGTTACGCTTGGAGATAATGTGAAAATTTACCCAAGTTCTTATATTGGAGACAATTCAATTATTGGTAATAATTGTGTTATATTTTCCGGAGTCAAAATTTATTCAGAAACTATTATTGGTGATAATTGTAAAATTCATGCAGGCACTATAATTGGTTCTGACGGTTTTGGATTCGCCCCTGACGAAAATGGAGAATATTTAGCAATACCGCAAATTGGAAATGTAATTATTGAGGACAATGTAGATATTGGTTCTGCATGCACAATAGATCGAGCTACAATGGGATCTACAACCATAAGAAAAGGTGTGAAATTAGACAACCAGATACAAGTGGCCCATAATGTAGAAATAGGAAGAAATACAGTAATTGCCTCTCAAACCGGTATTGCAGGTTCCACAAAAATTGGCAGCAATTGTATGATTGGTGGGCAAGTAGGTATTTCAGGTCATTTAAAAATAGGAAATAATGTAAAAATATTAGCTCAAGCTGGTATTTCAAAAAATTTAAAAGATGATGAGATCGTTAATGGATCACCTGCTTTTAAAATACAAGATTTTAATAAAAGTTCTGTTTATTTTAGAAATTTACCTGAAATGGCATCAAAAATTAATAAGATAGAAAAAGAGTTGAAGACTCAAAATCAAAAAATAAATGAGTAAGAAGCAAAAAACAATAAAAGAAAAAGTAAGTTTATCTGGTGTAGGAATTCATACAGGTAAAACTGTAAATATGACCATAAAACCTGCACCTGTAAATCATGGTTTTGCTTTTAGCAGAGTAGATTTAGAAGGATCACCAATTATAGAAGCAAAAGTAGAATATGTTGTTAATACACAAAGAGGTACTAATTTAGAAAAAAATGGCGTTCAAATTCAGACTTCAGAGCATGTATTAGCTGCAGCTGTTGGCCTCGATATTGACAATCTTTTAATAGAATTAGATTCTCCAGAACCTCCTATTATGGACGGTTCTTCTAAATATTTTGTTGAAGCTATAGAAAAAGCGGGTATTGAAGATCAAGATGCAGAAATAGAAGAGTATGTTGTAAAAGAAATCATCTCTTTTAAAGACGAGATTACTGGAAGCGAAATTATTTTAATGCCTTCTGATAATTACGAAATAACAACAATGGTAGATTTTGGAACTAAAATTCTTGGAACCCAGAACGCTACGCTAGATAAAATATCAGATTTTAAAGAAGAAATTGCCGACGCTAGAACTTTCAGTTTTTTACATGAAATTGAAATGCTTTTGGAAAATGATTTGATTAAAGGAGGTGATTTAAATAACGCTATTGTATATGTCGACAAAGAGTTGTCTTCTGGAACAATGGAAAAGTTAAAGAAAGCATTTAAAAAAGAGAATATTAGTGTTAAACCTAACGGTATTCTAGATAATCTGACTTTACACTGGGCAAATGAGGCCGCGAGACATAAATTACTTGATGTAATTGGTGATTTAGCTTTAGTTGGAGTTAGAATTAAAGGAAAAATAATTGCAAACAAGCCAGGGCACTTAATTAATACTCAGTTCGCAAAAAAATTAGCAAAAATAATCAAATTAGAAAAAAGGAATAAAGTACCTTCATATGATTTGAATTTACCTCCTTTGTTAGATATTCATCAAATTATGGATATTCTTCCTCACCGACCACCATTTTTATTGATAGATAGAATCTTAGAGCTTTCTGATACACATGTTGTAGGAATGAAGAATGTAACTATGAATGAGAATTTTTTCGTTGGTCATTTCCCAGGATCTCCAGTAATGCCTGGAGTTTTACAAGTAGAAGCTATGGCGCAATGTGGTGGAGTTCTCGTATTAAATACCGTTCCAGACCCAGAAAATTATCTTACATATTTTATGAAGATGGATAAAGTTAAATTTAAACAAAAAGTTTTACCTGGTGATACTATTATTTTTAAATGTGAATTAATTACACCAATTAGAAGAGGTATTTGCCATATGCAGGCGTATGCTTATGCAAACGGAAGAATCGTTGCAGAAGCTGAATTAATGGCACAAATTTCAAAAATTAAATAATTATGAATCAACCATTAGCATATGTTCATCCACAAGCTAAAATTGCCAGAAATGTAGTAATTGAACCTTTTACTACAATTCATAACAATGTAAAAATAGGCTCTGGAACATGGATTGGTTCGAATGTTACCATAATGGAAGGCGCAATTATTGGTAAAAATTGTAGAATCTTTCCTGGAGCAGTTATTTCTGCAATTCCTCAAGATTTAAAATTTAACGACGAAGAAACAACTGTTGTAATAGGTGATAATGTTACCATTAGAGAATGCGTAACAATTAATAGAGGTACCTCTGATAGAATGAAAACCAAAATAGGAGATAACTGTTTAATTATGGCTTATTGCCATGTTGCGCACGATACTTTTGTTGGGGACAATTGCATTTTTTCCAACAATACAACTTTGGCTGGTCATGTTACTATTGGAAACAATGTTGTTCTAGCTGGAATGGTTGCGATACATCAATTTGCATCAGTAGGGAATCATGCCTTTGTTACGGGAGGCTCTTTAGTTAGAAAAGATGTTCCACCATTTGTAAAAGCAGCAAGAGAACCTTTATCCTATGTAGGGATTAATTCAGTAGGTTTGCGTAGGAGAGGTTTTTCTACAGAAAAAATTAGAGAAGTTCAGAATATATATAGAATTCTATTTCAAAAAAATTATAACAATTCCCAGGCAATTGATATTATTGAAGCAGAAATGGAGGCAACCCCTGAGCGTGACGAAATAGTACAATTTATTAAAGATTCTCATAGGGGAATTATGAAAGGATATTATAAAGCTAATTAAAATATAAAAATGGCAACAACATCAGATATTAGAAATGGATTGTGTATTAAATATAATAATGACATCTACAAAATAGTTGAGTTTTTACACGTAAAACCTGGAAAAGGTCCAGCATTCGTAAGAACAAAATTAAAAAGTGTTACCAATGGAAAAGTTGTAGATAATACATTTCCGGCAGGGAGAAAAATAGAGGATATTCGAGTTGAAACGCATAAGTTTCAGTACTTATACAACGAGGGAGAAACATATCATTTTATGAATCAAAAAGATTATTCTCAAATTCAATTAGAGAAAAATGTTTTAGATTCTCCAGATTTAATGAAAGAAGGAGAAACTGTAACTATCATAATCAATTCTGAAGATGAGATGCCCTTGTCTGTTGAAATGCCAGCAAGTGTAGTTTTAGAAGTTACTCATACAGAACCTGGAGTGAAAGGAAACACAGCTACCAATGCAACAAAACCTGCTACTGTAGAAAGTGGTGCTGTTATTAATGTTCCTTTATTCATTAATGAAGGAGATAAAATTAAAGTGGAAACTACAAAGGGAACTTATCAAGAAAGAATTAAAGAGTAAAAATTATCTGTAAGAGGATTTCAATTAACGAAAGCTCTTAATACTCTTTTTCAAAGAACACTTATCGAAATATGAAATTTAATAAATCCCAAACCCTAAAACAAATTGCTCAATTAATTAATGCTGAATATATTGGTGATGATAATTTTGAAATTTTGGGAATTAATGAAATTCATGTTGTAGAAAAAGGAGATATAGTTTTTGTCGATCACCCGAAATATTACGATAAAGCATTGAACTCTGCCGCTACGATAATTTTAATCAATAAAAAAGTAGCATGTCCAGAAGGAAAGTCTTTATTGATCTCTGATGACCCTTTTCGTGATTTCAATAAAATAACAAATCATTTTAATCCTTTTATTGCAGCTAAAGTTTGTTTTTCTGATTCGGCAACAATTGGAAAGAATACAATTATTCAGCCCAATGTGTTTATCGGTAATAATGTCTCAATTGGTCAAAATTGTATAATTCATCCCAATGTGACTATTTATGACAATTCAGTAATTGGAAACAATGTAATTATTCACGGAAATACCGTGTTAGGAGCAGATGCGTTTTACTACAAAAATAGGCCAGAAGGATTCGATAAATTGGTCTCTGGAGGAAGAGTGGTTTTAGAGGACGATGTTGATTTAGGTGCATCTTGTACGGTTGATAAAGGGGTTTCTGGAGATACGACTATTGGAAAAGGTACAAAAATTGATAATCAAGTACATATTGGACATGATACAAAAATTGGAAAAAAATGTTTAATAGCTTCACAAACAGGAATAGCTGGTTGTGTGATTATTGAAGATGAAGTAACCATTTGGGGGCAAGTAGGTACAAATAGTGGAATTACAATAGGCAAGGGAGCTGTAATACTTGGTCAGACCGGAGTTACAAAATCCGTAATAGGAGGGAAAAGTTATTTCGGGACTCCAGTTTCAGAATCTCGAGAAAAATTAAAAGAAATGGCAGAAATAAAACGTTTTTTAAAAAGTAGAAAGAATTCTTAAAATACTTTTTTAAAAACAATCAATAAGCTATTTTTGTCCAACGAAAAAAATAAAAAACCAATGAGTGTTTTAGTAAATAAAGAATCAAAAATTATAGTTCAAGGTTTTACAGGCGGTGAAGGTACATTTCACGCAAGTCAAATGATCGATTATGGAACGAATGTTGTTGGAGGTGTAACTCCAGGAAAAGGAGGTCAAATACATTTAGGAAAACCAGTTTTTAATACAGTGATAGAAGCTGTAGAGAAAGTTGGAGCTGATACTTCTATCATTTTTGTACCACCAGCATTTGCAGCTGACGCAATTATGGAATCTGCTGATGCAGGAATCAAAGTTATTATTTGTATTACTGAGGGAATTCCAACTGCAGACATGGTAAAAGTGAAAGCATATATTGACAATAGAGATTGCAGATTAGTTGGACCTAACTGTCCTGGAGTAATTACTCCGGATGAAGCTAAAGTGGGTATTATGCCTGGTTTTATCTTTAAAAAAGGTAAAGTAGGAATCGTTTCTAAATCAGGAACTTTAACATATGAAGCTGCAGATCAGGTTGTAAAACAAGGATATGGAATTACAACAGCAATTGGTATTGGTGGAGATCCAATTATTGGGACTACAACAAAAGAAGCTGTAGAATTATTAATGAATGATGATGAAACGGAAGCAATCGTAATGATTGGTGAAATTGGCGGAAATCTTGAAGCAGAGGCTGCACAATGGATTAAGGCGGATGGTAATAGAAAACCAGTTGTTGGTTTTATAGCTGGTCAAACTGCACCAGCAGGAAGAACAATGGGGCATGCAGGAGCAATAGTTGGTGGTGCTGATGATACAGCACAAGCAAAGATGAAAATTCTAGCAGAAAATGGTATACATGTTGTTAGTTCTCCCGCTAAAATAGGCGAAATGATTACAGCAGTATTAAAGTAATACAGATTACCGTAAAAAACTGTTAAAGTTTTATAGTAAAATAGATTAAAATCCGTTGAATTAGCAAATTCAACGGATTTTTTATTTTAACACAAATTAATAATTATGAATAAAATTAAATTTCTATTTATGGGCTTTTCAATGTTTACAGGGGTTCATGTAAAACAAAATTATTATCTAAGTTTTCTTTATTTTAGTATATTTGCCGTCAAAATTAATCAAGTTACATGAAATTATTACAAAATAAATCAGCAATTATAACAGGGGCCACAAGAGGTATCGGTCGTGGAATTGCATTAGAATTTGCAAAACAAGGTGCAAATGTAGCCTTTACTTATAGTTCTTCTGTTGATGCTGCTAACGCTTTGGAAGAAGAATTAAAAGTCTTAGGAGTTTCTGCAAAAGGTTACCAATCAAATGCAGCAGATTTTAATGCTGCTCAAGAATTAGCAAAAGAAGTTCTAAAGGAATTTGGAGCCATAGATATTTTAGTAAATAATGCAGGTATTACTAAAGATAATTTATTGATGCGTATTTCTGAGGATGATTTTGATAAAGTAATTGAAGTGAACTTAAAATCTGTATTCAATTTAACAAAGGCAGTTATTCGTCCGATGATGAAACAAAGAAACGGTTCTATTATTAACATGAGTTCTGTAGTGGGTTTAAAAGGGAATGCAGGTCAATCTAATTATGCAGCTTCTAAATCTGGTATAGTTGGTTTTTCTAAATCTGTAGCTCTAGAGTTAGGTTCTAGAAATATTAGGAGTAACGTTATTGCTCCTGGCTTTATAGAAACAGAAATGACTGACAAATTAGACGAAGCAACTGTACAAAGCTGGAGAGATGGGATTCCTTTAAAACGAGGAGGACAGCCAATTGATATTGCAAATGCATGCGTATTTTTAGCTTCAGATATGAGTGCTTACATTACAGGTCAAACTTTATCTGTTGATGGAGGAATGTTAACATAGTTAAATATTACATTCATTAATAGAAAACCGTATATAATATATTTACAAAAAAAGAACCTACACAAAGTAGGTTCTTTTTTGTTTCATGGAATTAATACATTATAATTTTAACTTAATTTTTTTCGTTTTGTAACTTTCATAATAGATATTTTTTTAATGATCAGTTAAATATTTTTTAATGATATTTTAAAATTTAATCAATTAAACAGAGGCTTATGAATATAATATTAAAAATACTCCCAATAAAATACCAAAAAGAGGAACTAACTTCTTTCGCTTGTTTTTCTCTTTAAAAACAACACCACCAACAACAACTGCAATTAAAATCTGACTTCTTTTTATAGCAGATAATAGCATAATTAAGGCATCAGGGTCTTGTAAAGCTTTAAAGTAAAAATAATCTGCTGTTTGTAGTAAAATTCCCACTGCGGGTATAGACCATCTCCATTTAAAATCTTTTCTTTTTGCAGAAAAAGGAAACCAAGTAATACATAAAATAAATAATAATACAAAAACAGTGTAAAAACAAAACCAGAATTGTAAGGTTTGTGGATTTAAAGTTAAATTCTGAATCAAAAATTTATCATATAAACCACTAGAAGCGCCTAAAAAGGTAGCGCCAATAATAGCAAATATCCATTTGTTTTTTTTGAAGATAAGACCCTCTTTTTTTCCAATTCTAGAATATAATAATACCGATAGAATAATCAGGAAAAAACCAATCCATTGATAAAAGTTAGGATTTTCCCTATAGATAAAAATAGCACCTATAAATGTAAAAAAAGGACCAGCAGAACGAATGGGAGTTACAATTGTTATGGGTAAATGTTTTAATGCTTGATAAGCCAAAACCCAAGAGGAAGCCATAATCAAAGATTTTAGGATTATAAATCCATGATTGCACCATGAAATATCTACAATATAAAAACCTATTTTTTGCATATAATCTGGATACCAAATAGATCCCAAGTAGAATGGAAGTAAAAGCAAGAATCCTGCAGAAATTGTTCCAAATAAAACGGGAAAAACTTCATTGCCATGAACAGCATGTTTTTTACATAAATTGTGTAATCCTAAAAATAAAGCAGCTAAAAGTCCTAAGTACATCCGCATAATGCGCGCGAAGATAATAGAATAGAAAACACTAAATAGAAAAAGATGAATAAATTGAAATTTTTATTTATGTATTTCTTTAAAAAAAAAATATTTTAAGAAGTAAATAATTTGTGGTAAAAATAAAAAACTAATATTAACAACTTGTTATTTGTTCAATAAACAAGAACGATATTGTTACCTTTGTACAAATCTTTAATTAATGTCAAAAACGTTTTCAGAATTAGGTGTTCATGCAGAAATGCAAGAAAGTTTAGCTAAATTACAAATCTCTATTCCTACAAATGTTCAAGTAAAAACCATTCCTCTAATTTTGAATAAAAAGGATGATTTATTGGTTTTAGCCAAAACAGGAACGGGTAAAACTGCTGCTTTCGGTTTGCCATTACTGCAATTAATTGATTTAGAAAACACCAACATTCAAGCCTTAATATTAGCACCTACAAGAGAACTAGGACAGCAAATTCATACTAATTTAGTCTCTTTTGCTGCAGAAAGTCAAAAGAAAACTATTGTACCGTTATTTGGAGGAATGCCGATAAAACCTCAAATGGAACGCTTAAAAGAAATAACTAATATTATAGTTGCAACTCCAGGTCGTTTGGTAGATTTGGTAAAACGTGAAGCTATCAATATTAAAGAAATTAGTTATTTTATAATAGATGAGGCGGATGAAATGGTAAGTGCCCTGAAGGACGAGGTGAATGCTATTATCACGGAAATTCCGAAACTAAGAAGGACTTTTTTGTTTACAGCAACCATGCCAGGAGCAATCAAACAATTGGTCCAAAATTATATGTCTAAGCATGTTTTGCATGTAGAAGCAGATATGCAAACTGCTGGTCATCAAGGTATAAAACATCAATATGTAGTAGTAGAACCCATTGAGAAATTAAATGTATTACTTTATTTTTTAGCTTCTAAAGAGGGTGAACGTGGAATTATATTTTGTAAAACAAAAGCAGCTGTTAATAAATTAGCAAAAAACTTAGCCATTAACAAATTCTCTTCTGGAGCGATTCACGGCAGTTTAACCCAAGGAATTCGTGACCGAATTATGAGACAATTTAGAGAAGGTAATGTTGATATTTTAGTGGCGACAGATTTAGCCGCACGCGGAATTGATGTAAAAGAATTATCTTATGTAATAAATTACCATTTACCTGATACGTATAGCACTTATGTTCACAGAAGTGGACGCACAGCGAGAGCAGGAGCAACGGGACTTTCTTTAAGTATTATTCAAAAAGAAGAATTGGAAGAAATTCCTGAGTTTGAAGAAGATTTGGGAATTGTTTTTGAAGAGTATAGAGAAGCAGATGCAAAGAGTATTGAAGAAAACAATGGTTTGTTGTGGGCTAAAAAAATATTTAAAACAAAACCCAATCGTACAGTATCTGAAGATTTTAAATCACAAATAAAAACAATATTTCATCATTTAACTAAGGAAGAACTAGTAGATAAAATTCTTGCAGATTATTTATCACAAATTACTGGTGCAAAGATAAAAACTGAAATGTCTAAAAAGAAGAAAAACAAATAAGCATGGCAAATATTATAAAAAGTCAAGAGGATATTTTAGCAAAATTACGGATTGAAGCATTAAATCCTATGCAAATAGAAGCTGTTTCTGTTATCAAAAAAAATATAAATACCATCTTATTATCGCCAACAGGAACTGGTAAAACATTGGCTTTTTCTTTACCTTTATTAGATTTATTGGATCCTACATCTAAAGATGTACAAGCATTGATATTGGTGCCCTCTAGAGAACTGGCAATGCAAATAGAACAAGTGATTCGTTCTATGGGTTCAGGATATAAAGTGAATGCGGTTTATGGAGGTAGGCCAATGTCTAAAGACAAAATAGAATTAAAACATATTCCTGCAATTTTAATAGGAACACCAGGTAGAATATCAGATCATTTTGCAAATAATCGTTTCTCTAAAGACCACATAAAAACTTTAATTTTAGACGAGTTTGACAAATCTTTAGAAGTAGGTTTTGAGTATGAAATGCGTAATATTATCAATCAATTATCTACTTTAAATAAACGTATATTAACTTCTGCTACACAAGGAGTTGATATGCCTGAATTTGTAAAACTAAAAGAACCAAGAACCATCAATTACTTAAAAGGAAAAAGAACTTCTCAACTAAATTTTAAAACAGTAGTTTCTCCTAATAAAAGTAAACTAGTAACTTTAGTAGATTTGTTACAACATATAGGTAATGAACCTGGAATTGTATTTTGTAACCTAAAAGATACCATTGCACAATTAAGTAATTTTCTAGAAAAAAAAGAAATAAGTCATGCTTGTTTTTCGGGAGGAATGGAGCAAAAAGACAGAGAACGTGCTTTAATTAAATTTAGAAACGGAACGTGTCAATTGTTAATTGCAACAGATTTAGCAGCAAGAGGAATTGATATTCCAGAAATGAAATTTATAATTCATTACGAATTACCTAAACATGAAGAAGAGTTTATCCACAGAAACGGAAGAACTGCAAGGGTAAATGAAAAAGGAACTGCTTATATTTTAAAGTGGGAAAACGAGCATTTACCAAATTTTATTAAAGCCAGTAAAGGAATTAATATTTCTAAGAAGGCGAAATACATGCCGCAATATTGGGAAACTTTATTTATTTCTGGTGGAAGGAAAGATAAAATTTCGAAAGGAGATATTGCGGGATTGTTCTTCAAAAAAGGAGGTATTTCAAAAGAGCAATTAGGAAATATTGAATTAAAACCAGACTGTGCATTTGTTGCCATTCCTTTAATATTAGCAAATGAGTTGGTAGAAAAACTGAATAATGTGCGATTAAAAAAGAAAAAAGTAAGAGTAACAATATTATAACTTTAAGAGCAAAGAATAGGTGTTTTTAAAGTTGGTAGTATATTAATAGATTTTAATTTCTTTTGATTTAATTAATATAATCAGTTCTAAACGTTTTATAAATACGCATTTATTATCTTAATTTTGTTAAGATTCTCGTTCCTTGTCAGATTAGTTTTTCTTGTATTAATGAAACTAAAATAGTATTTTACAATCAATTATTTAGTATTGTGCTATTCATAAACTTCTTAAATTTAATAATTATGTTACCTTTTAGAACTGAAATCAGAAATTCGCCCAGAGAACAAACGTTAAAAGTTTATTTAAAAGACATTTTATTAGATCAAGAGTTAAAAAATATACTTGAAACTATATCTGGTGTTCGTTTGGTAGAAGTTCAGGAAAGTTTTGGGAGAAATAGAGTTGAAGAAAATGTAACGGTTTTTAGAAGAGAAGACACCTCAATTAATGTTTTAAAAGAAAAAGTAGATACTTTTTTAGATAATTATTTTAAAAAAGTACATAACGAATAAAGAAAAAAAGTTGCTAATTAAATTTTGAAATGATTATGAGCGAATAGATTAAATCATAAAAGTGTGTGATTTGACAGAAGGTATTTGCATAAATTACAAACAAATTAGTTTTTAATTGTTTTTTTTGGTGAAAACAGAAAAGAAAACAATTAAAACATTGTAAATCATAAAAATGGATGCATCTTTGCAAATAATTAGTATAATAAATTTAATTACAATATTATGAATAACGGAACAGTAAAATTTTTCAATGAAACAAAAGGATTTGGTTTTATCACTGAAGAAGGTGTTGATAAAGATCATTTTGTACACATTTCAGGTTTAATCGACGAAATCAGAGAAGGTGATAATGTAGAATTTGACTTACAAGAAGGTAAAAAAGGTTTAAACGCAGTTAACGTTAAAGTTATCTAAGAAAAATATTTAAATTTTTACGAAAAGCCCATCAATAGTTGATGGGCTTTTTTTTTGTATTAAAACAAGTAAATTGAATTTAAAATATTTTAAAGCTTTAATGAGCTTATTCTTGAAATAACCCTCAATAATAAAAGATAACGTTGAATTTTTATTTTTAAAATCCTAAAATTAATATATTAAGGAATTTTTTAGAATAATTTTAAATTAAGATTCTTAAAAAGTATGTCGTTGTTCGTTTATAGAGGATGCACTTAATAATTTATGGAATAGCTGTATATTATCAAAATTACAAGTAATTTCATCAGAAACTGCAACTCCTGAAATACCCGTCTCTAAAATAGCCTTAACATCATCTGAAGCAATGCTTCCCATACCAATAATCGGAGTTTTAGTTTTTAACGCATCAAAAATTAGAGTAAATCCATTTAAACCTAAAGGTGTTAATTCGATTTCTTCATTATCGGAAGCTCTAAAAGGGCATAAAATAATATAATCTGCTTTTTTATTAATTAGCCTTTCGCAATCTTTTAAAGTATTTGCAGTACCTCCAATAATCTGCCATTTATATAAATATTCTAGTGCTGTTGTCGCACAAAAATTTGTATTTTCTATTTGCACACCATCGGCTTTTACTTCTTTAGCGATTTTAAAATGATTCTTTAAAATTAATCTAGTTTGAAAATGAGAAGTAATTTCTCTGGCTTCCTTTGCAAACTTTAAATATTTTTTTTCAGATATATTATTTAAATTTAATTGTACTAATTCTGCACCAGATGAACATGCTTTTTGAATATGCTCTAAATGTTCTTTTGTAGAATTCCCTTGAGATATGTAATGTAGTTTAGGTATCATTATTTTTATTTTTTATATTGTAAACATTCTGTTTTCAATATAATTTTAATTGATGAAGTAAAATTATAAAACTCAAAGCTACTTTATTGATATTTTTTTCGCGTATTCCATAAAATAATCTTCAAAACGCTTTAAATTTGGATTCATTTTTTCGGAATATATAACATACTGACATTTGTGAATACTTTGTGTAATTGCCATTACAGCAGCATAAGATTTTTTATCAACTAAAAATTCTGCATCATCAACATTAAAAATCTTTAATTGGGTTGTATTTATTCCTTCTAATAAAAGTAACTTATTCATGGTAATGGGTGTACAAATTAGAATATCTAAACCTTCAAATATTTCTGACTTCAGTAATTCAATATGCTGTCTTTCATCACATCCGTAAATACGTAAAGATGTATGTCTTGTATAAGCTAAAAAAGCATCATATAATTCCATTGCTCTTTCACTACTTTCAACAAGAACAACAGCTCTAGGTGCTGCACCAACTTCTTTACATTTAAGTTTTTGCATGGTAGTTAATATCATCGCAGTAGTCTTTCCACTACCTTTCGGGGCAGTGCAAAATATATTAGCCCCACTCTTTATGACAGGAATACTGCTAATCTGAAATGGAGTAGGAGTGTTTATTTCGAAGTCTTCTAATTTCTCTTTAATCTCAGAAAATAATTTTTTAAAAGGCATATTATAAATTCAGTAATTATTTAGCATAAAAATGACTTCAAAGATACAACTTAATAGATGTATTTATTTTTTCTATTGCAAATTTTGTAATATGTAATTTTACTTTAGACAATATATAAACAAGATTTTCAAATGACTAATTTCTGAGTCAAACATAAAAATCCCGAATGGTTATGTACTAACCTTTACTTTTTAAAAATTTTAGTACTAAATCTCCCACCATTTATTCCCTTTAAGCTTAAAAAATACATCCCTTTTTGAAGATTACCAATATTTATTTCTCCAGATTTAAAGTTAACCTCAAATGCTTTTATTTTTTGACCTAAAGGGTTGAAAATTGAGATTTCTTGCAGTTTTTGTTTAGAGGTTATCGTTAGAATATTTTTTGTTGGATTTGGGTACACTTTAAAATTAAATTCATTAAAATTTAAAACCGTTGTATTTAAAGTTGCGTCCGAAGTAGCTTGCCAACTGCTTGCAAGAGAGTTATCAGAATTAACATCCATTAATTCTAAATAAAAACCATCTCCATCGGCTGTTTCTGGCCAAGGTGCACTGTCTGTATATTCAACTTGATCAATGATATTCCCAAAAGCGTCTGATAAGACTAAATTTTGACTACTGTTTGATAAATCTCTATCAAATCTACCAAAAGCTTCGCGCCCATATTTGGCGTAAAAAACTTCCGTATTTCCAACTAAATAAATTGTTTGTTCTGGTAAAATAAATGTATTTTCTTCAAATTGATATGACACACCTAGTTTGCTTAAATAAAAACCCGTTAAATCCACAGTTGTAGAACCTGTATTTTGAATCTCTATAAACTCTAAATCTTTACTTTCAGGAAAAACATCTGTTTCTAATGGATTGTAACTTATCTTAGAAATCACTAAAGAAGGTGTTTGTATTGAATTACATTCAGAATATGAACCAAGGTTGTTTCGCATCCATATAATTCTTTCCTGTATCCAAGTTTTCATATTGGCTATTTCTCCGGAAAAATCTTCTATTGTTCCCCAACGTTCGTTTTCTCGAGTAGTAGACTCAGAAATTAATGTAACTGTGTTATCAATTAAGTTAGAAATATAATCATAGTTTAGAGGCTGTCCCTCTTTAGTCAAATCATTGAAGCGTTTTGCTAAATAACATCGAAAAGTTGGATTATAAAACAATGATCCCCAAAAATAAGAGCCTGTATTACTATATTGAAATTGCCATACATCGGTAAAACTTCTGTCGAAATTAAAACCAAAAAAGTCAAATAGATCGTTACCATAAGTCAAATTGTAATCCCAGACAGGTCCTGCTCTTAATTTACCGCTTCTATCCTTATGATAATAGGTACTCAGCGCATATGCATCTACGTTTGATGCAATTTCTGCCATTAAAATATAATCTACAAAAGACGGAATATCTATAATCGAAGGATAACCAGTTGTTATATTAGAATTATTTGCATTATTGTCTAGACTTCTAAAAACTCCTTCTATGTATGAAGACTGTTGTGGTGTGATATCGTTAGAATTTGGTTTTTCATGAATATATCCAGCACCGTTATTATACCAAGCTTCAGGATCTTCCTCATCAGGTCTATCTGTCTGCATTAGATAACCGCCAGAAATCTCTGGCAATGAATTTTCATCATCAGATAATTTTGCAATATTTACACGATCACCATCACGTTTTATTTTTTCAGAGAGTGCATATAAGCCAATATAGTCGCCATTAAGTACGACTTCACAATATTTTAAATTTGCTGCATATTGCCCCATTTTTCTTGTCATCTCGTAACTAATGAAGTCCCGCATCATGCTATCGTCGAAGGCAAATGAATTTAAAATCCAATCGTCTTCTTTTGGCATTCCTAATAATTTTACGCTCTTATCTTCTATACCGTCATCTTTTAAAGTATCAAAACTATATGGTTTTTTTGGTAACGCCTGAGAAGAAGAACCTCTAGTTTCAATACCTATAGTACCTGAATAATTTAAATATTCGTCATTATTAGCATCTGTAAGAAAATTTCGAGCACCATTTGGTCTTTGAATAATTTTCATAGTCCCAAGTATTTTTGGTTCATCAGGAATTTCAGCACCATTTTCTGTATTGATTATGACAATTGGTAAATTACTGTCTGTAAATGGACTATTATTAAACGTATAAGATTCAATATATACAGAAGAAGGTAAGTAGTTATCTGAGAATATTTGTGCTCGTACCGTTGTAGTTTCAAATATTTCTATGGGATTTGTATAAATTGGGGAATTTTCTGTTGGGTCATTTTCACCAATTGTATATCGAATGACTTCCTCTGAATTATTTCCAGATAAAATTAAACTTAAGGGCTCATTAATTAGGCCACCTTCGTTAGAAAAAATAACTGCATTTTGAACACTTCCCAAATATTCTTGACCTGAATTTCTATAACCAGGAGTAGTATCTGCATAACTTACAGTTTCTCCCGAATATATAGACGCACCAATTGATGTATTCTTTGGTAGATTCTCTGCAATTATCTCAGAAACTAGAGAACCAAAGGTATTATATAAACGTATAGTTTCTAAACCTGATGAGATCTTAAAATTTGTATGAAAATTATTATTATTATTATCTAATGCTAAAATTGCTGGTGGATGAAAACCAATATTATTTGGACTTGAATATACTACTGATAAAAAAGGTATTATTGTAAAGTCTGAAGAGCTTGCATTGATATTGTGTGCTTGAATTGTTAAAATGTTTTGACCTTCATTTAAAATTGAATTGAAATCTGTAATCATAAACCTTTCCGGACTTCCTCCAGAATACATTTTAGCTTCATGATCTGTTATAGTGCCAGAATTATATGCCGGTGGTGCACCATTAATATTTGCTCTAGCCACTTCAATTCCGTTTATATAAGCTACAAAAGCATCATCGTAATCCAAATCCAAAATTAACGAAGAAATAGAGGTTATGTCATTGATTGTGAATTTTTTTCGCAGATATATTGATTCTGTATTGTTCGGAATAATGGTAGCATCATCGTCATCTGCGTAGCCAAAACCTGACACACCCAAAGACCAACTCGAATCATCAAAACTTAATTCATTCCAATTAAAATTGGGTTCAGAATTTGGAATTAGGTACTTAAATTCATCTCCTTGATTGATTAATGTTCTGGGGTAGTTAATAATGTTGCGATCTTTTCCGGAGGCCCATAAAAGAATGTATTGATCAGGTGCTAGTGTTATATCAGGAAATATCCATTTCGTATTATCATCAATATCATCAGATAAAGACCAACCATTTATTGAAACATCTTGGTTTCCAAAATTATGAATTTCTAACCAGTCTGGAGTATCACCATCTTCATCAGTATAAATAGAGTTAGATGAGACTACTTCATTAATTCTTACTGTTTGCGCTGTTAAATTGTAAATGCTAACTATGCAAAATAAGAGTAAAAACCTCATTTTATTATTGTCCTTAATTTTTATTTTATCCATTTAATTTTTGTTTATTAAGTTTTTACTTTCGAATAATTCAAATTTAACTAATTCAAATATTTACACCTATAAAATTTCCTATACAAACACCATACAATACTCATTTAAAGAAGTTTTTAAGCGCACAAGAATAGGTGATTTTAGAAAATCATTAATGAATAGGGCAGAACTATGAAGAATAAATTTAGAACGTATTCGCTAAATACCACGTGAACATATTTTTTTTTACTTCTTTTAGTATAATTTAAGTGAAACAATCCTCGCATTTTCCTTGAAGTACAACCCGCGATACATCAACTTTGCGATTAGGAATATTGGGTATTAGCGCATCTTTTGATAAGCAATCTACCTTTCCGCAATCTGTGCATTGAAAATGTGGATGAACATCGTGATGCTCCGCGCTTGAACAATTAGTACATTTTGCATACCATTTATAACCGTTTTTACCCAAAAAAGAATGAAGAACACCATCATCTTCTAACTTCTCCAATACGCGGTATATTGTGGTTTTATTCATCTTTGACTGAAGACGCTCTATTAATGTTATAGCCGAAATTGCAGTTGATTGTTTTTCAAATTCACTAAGCAGTAATTTAACTGATTTTGTTTTTCTTAAAACTCCCATAAAGCAAATATAACCCAAGTATATTGAGGAAAAAAATATCATTATATTTATTGCAACTTGGTTGCGTTAATTATTAATATGATTATATTTGTATTTCGTTGAATTAAACAAATTATGATATTAATAAAACAAAAACCAGACAGTATAGGAGCAATAGCTAGTACATTGTGCCTTATACACTGTATATCTACACCCTTTATTTTTATAGTTCAAAGCTGTTCAATGGTTTGTTGCGATAAAGCGCCTGTTTGGTGGACATTCATCGACTATTTCTTTTTAGTCATTTCTTTTTTGTCTGTCTATCGTTCTACCCAGACGACCTCTAGTTCGATTATAAAACCTTTTTTATGGTTAAGTTGGGGTTTATTGTTTTTAATTATAATGAATGAAAAATTAGTATGGTTTCCTCTAAACGAGCAGGCTATTTATTTTCCTGCAATTGGATTAGTACTGTTACATCTGTACAACAAAAAATATTGCCAATGTCATAACAATAAATGCTGTAATAATGGATAATAAAGAACAAATTCAAATAACCGGAGACAATCATTTTTCAACAAGTATAAGAACACCATTACGTGCTGATGCTTTTGACAAGTCAGATGATGAAAAAATTAAGACTATTCAGCATCATTTCAAAATAATAATGGAAGAAATGGGGTTAGATTTATCAGATGATAGTCTATCAGGAACACCCTATCGTGTTGCAAAAATGTATATTAAAGAATTGTTTTATGGATTAAATCCAGCTAATAAACCCAAACTATCAACATTTGAAAATAAGTATGGTTATAAAAAAATGTTGATTGAACAAAATATTAATATAGATTCAGCTTGCGAGCATCATTTTCTGCCAATCATAGGACATGCTAATGTAGCCTACATTCCAAAAGATAAAGTAATTGGATTGTCTAAAATTAATCGTTTAGTAGATTACTATGCAAGACGACCGCAAGTTCAAGAAAGATTGGTGATTCAAATTCTAAGTGATTTGCAACAAGTTTTAGATACAAAAGATGTTATCGTTTCAGTTACGGCTAAACATCTTTGTGTTTCCTCAAGAGGTATAAAAGACCAAAGCAGTTACACTACAACTTTAGAATATGGAGGCTGTTTCTCAGATTCGGCAGTTCGTAATGAATTTTTAAAAGTAATAACAACTCAAAAAATATAAAAAATGATAACTAAAGAACAAGTATTAAATGCTCAAGATAATTGGGGTAAAGGTGTCGTTAAAATTGGAGCTCTAAGAGACACTAGAATTGAATGTGAAAACTTTGCAAATAAATTTCTAAAAGAAATGTATTCTTTTGATGATGGCCCCGTTTTATTTAAGCCAACAAAATGTGAAATTGAACAATTTAGACCTACGCACCAAGAAGCATTATCTTATTTTGTAGCTGGTGAAGATAGAACTTGCAAAGAAGATAAAGGGTTTGCTATTAATCCATGGACAAAAGTAAGATTTGAAAATACTAATTTAATTTTAGAAAATAATCGTGCAATTAGTATGGGTAATTATTTTTTCACTGATTTAAATGGTGATGAGGCTAAAGTTGAATACACATTTGGTTACAAGTTAATAAATGGCGTATTAAAAATTGATGTGCACCATTCTTCATTTCCATATAGTATAGTTTAAGCCAGCGCTGAATAAACAAATGCTTTTATTTTATCTGTCTCAAGGAATATTTAGAAAATACCGTAAAAAAAACCGTTAGTTGTGAGAATTTTTTTCCTCAATTATAAATAATCGAGAGGTAAATAAATCATTTACTCAAAAGGATCAATAGCTAATAGCAGTTTATATAGAATTAGGACTAAGATAATGTTGTGAATGATACAAATAGAGAACCTTACATATCAGTATAATAAAAGTGAACCTATTTTAAGTTTTCCTAATATTACTTTAGATAAAGGAAAAAATTTACTTATTCTGGGAGAATCTGGTATTGGAAAATCAACTCTTTTACATCTTTTGGCGGGATTAATAAAGCCTATAACAGGAAAAATATTGATTAATGAAATAACTTTAAATTCTTTAAAAAACAATCAACTAGACCAGTTTAGAGGCAAAAATATCGGACTTGCTTTTCAGAAAAAGTACGCTATTGAATCTCTAAATTTGATGAATAATATAAAAGCCCGTCTTTTTTTTAGTAAAGTTGTAGTAAGTGACGAGCGGATTGAAGTTTTATTAAAACAATTAGATCTATTTGACCTGAAAGAAAGTAAAGTAAGCGAGCTTAGTGAAGGCCAATTACAGCGATTAAGTATCGCATTATCAGTTATACATAATCCTCAAGTTATATTAGCTGATGAGCCAACTTCGAGTTTAGATGATAAAAACTGTAAAGTTGTTATTAAATTGTTAAAAAAACATGCGAAACAAACCAATGCGAATTTAATAGTAATAACGCACGACCATAGAATCAAACCATTTTTCCAAAATTCAATTAAACTATGAATATTTGGAGTATTAGTCTACAAAATATAAAGACCAAACCGCTATATACTTTTTTGAGTGTTTTAATATTGTCATTAAGTATTGCGTTGCTTTTGGGAATTCAACAATTACAATGGTCTTTTAAAAATCAGATAACAAATAATTTAGGTGAAATTGATTTAGTAGTTGGCGCTAAGGGAAGTCCGTTACAGTTGGTTTTGGCTTCAGTATTACATTTAGACAATCCCACGGGAAACATATCACACAGCGAGGCCCTTAAAATTGGTAAAAACCCTTTGGTTAAGTATTCTGTGCCAATTTCTTATGGTGATAATTACAAGGGATATAGAATTATAGGTACAACTCATGCGTACACTTCTCTCTATAAAGCAGAGATAGAAAAAGGAAATCAGGTTGAAAATGCTATGGAAGTAATTTTAGGTAATGATGTAGCTCTAAAATTAAACCTTGAGATAGGGGATAGCCTTAAAAGTTCTCACGGATTAGTGCAGAATAGCTTTGAAGAACACCATAATTTACTTACCGTTGTAGGTATTTTAAAACCAACCCAAAAAGTAATAGATCGTTTAATAGTTACTAGTTTAGAAAGTGTATGGGAAATGCATGAACATGAGGATGAAGAAAATCATCAAGAAAATCATAATAACATTGATCATCACGAAAAAGAAATAACTTCATTATTGATAAATTTTAAAAGCCCCAGAGCTTTGTTAACGTTTCCAAGACGTATTAACAAGCAGACTAAAATGCAAGCTGCGTTACCCAAATACGAGTTGCATAAGTTATATGAATATATCGGTGTAGGCTTTAAAACTATCTCTTTAATGGCCTATTTAATTCTTGTAATATCAGGTATTATAATATTTATAAGTCTTTATAAAATGGTAAAAGAACGATCTTTTGATTTAGCACTTTTTAGAACCTATGGAGCTAGTAATTTTCAATTGATAAAAATGGTTTTTTATGAAGGTTTGATTATAGTTTTTAGTTCATTTTTCCTTGGTATTTTGTTATTAAAAGTAGGGATAAACACCATACTTTTTTTTATGGAAAATAACCAACATCAAAGCATACTTCAAGAAATACCCAGTAAAAATTTATTGCAAATAGCAATACTCACCATAATCGTAGTCGTTATATCGGTGTCTTTGGCTATAGATCCAATAATCAAGATGAATATATCAACAATTTTAAGTAATGAGAAGTAATATTATTTTTTTCGTTTTTCTATTTTCTTGTCTGGTTTCTTATGGTCAACAAAATATTACATGGGAAGACTTATCAAAAATAACATTTACAGATAAATATTTTTCAGAGTATGATGGTTATTTTATGTACCCAACATTTTCAAATTCTGTAAAAGCCCTAGATGGCAAAAAAATAACAATCAATGGTTATTTTTTAGATGTTGTCGCTAAAGAAAATATATACATGCTCTCTAAAGGACCCATGGCGTCGTGTTATTTTTGCGGACAAGGAGGTCCTGAGTCTGCAATAGAACTTGAATTTATTAATGAGCAAAATTTTAAAACGGATGATATTGTGAGTATAACTGGGGTATTAATACTTAATAATGATGATGTTGAACATTTTAATTATATTTTGAAAAAATGTACAGCGAAATTATTGGACAAATAAAAAAGTTAATCATATTTTTGGTTAAATAATTCACTAAAACAGAAGATCATACTAGATCTAAAATAAAGAATACGTTATAATAGTTTTAGCTTACTAATTTATTTTTCATCTGAAGAATACTGTACAATCATAAAATTCTCATTCTAAAGTGTACAAATTAAGTTTTAAGATTTCTAAATTCAACAAATCTTAAATAACTGAAGTTGATATTTATTTGATTCGTTTTATAACTCAAATCAATAATAAAATAATTATAATCAATGATATAATCTTTTAACATCAGTTTTGTTTAACTATTTTTACAATAAATTAAACAAAAACAAATATGGAATTAGTAAATCAAGCACTTGAGTTTGAGAGATCAAAAATGAGGAATATGTCGACAAGCGATAGAGTAGTGGCTTCAAGAGAAGCAAAACGACTAATATTAGCGTTAAATGAAATCTATAAAAAGTCCAAAGACACTAAACTTATGGATATAATGAAACTCTTAACCGCAAAGAAGAGAAAAATTGAAAAGCGTTTAAAGGGAAGACCTGATCCAGATTTCTAGATTATATTTTATTGGAAAGTTGAGCTTTTTTAAAATGAAAATAATGTTTGAATAAAACCTTTAATGCATTTAATTTTTATTGAGTAATTTTAACAGTAATTAAATTAGTAAAAAAATAATATCAATTATTTGTAATTTGAAGATACTACATGCTTTTTTGATCATTTTTTCGGCAATTTCATTTTTAATCTATGGTTTAAGTTGTTTGTTGTCTGATAAAATGAGGCAAGAATTTTTTCGTTTTAACTTGAACGAAACACAACGAAGAATAACAGGGATTTCACAGATTTTAGCGGGACTAGCTCTATTTGTCAGTTTTACAATACCAGTAATAGGAGTCATAGCCTCTGCTGGACTATCTATTCAGATGCTCTTGGGTTTTATAGTAAGATTGAAAATTAAGGACTCTCTCAAATTAACATTACCATCCTTTTTATTTTTTATATTTAATGGATACCTCTGTTTCTACTTTCTAAAAATTTACCTTTAATTTATTGGACTAAAGCAACAAATAAGCTTAACGATAAAAATATAAATGCAGGCAACGATTTTTTAATCGGGTCTCCAATTTTTATGTGCATTAATATCGCTATAAGCATTAAAAAGGCAATACCACATGCTGAAGGTATTTCTAATTCTCTGAAGTAAATAGAAACAATCAGGCTAAGTGATAAGAATACTTTTAAAGTACCAACAGCATACATTAACCATTCGGGTAAACCATAGGCTTTAAACTCTTCTTTCATATTACCAGCATTGTTTCCTCTCCATGTTGTAGGTTTTTTGAACCTGATTAACCATACATTAATAATACTTACTGCGATAATAATTTTTATTATACTAATTAAATATTCCATTAAATTAAGTTTTAAAAGTTAGACATTTTATAGTAATTCAATTAATTATATTTTTCTGCAAGTAAGTTAATCATTTTTTAATTTATATTTTAGATTTTCTATTACATTTAAAGCAGCTTTTTCGCCAGAAATCATAGCAGCGTTTAACGAGCCGTTTAACTGTATATCTCCAGCAAGAAAAATACAATTAGTTAATTTCGTTTCTGAAGGTAGCATTTCATACTTTATTCCATCTAAATCTGGCAGTGCATTTGGAATTGCGTAATGTTTTATAAAAATACATGAATCTATTCCGCAATAGGCTTGTAATTCTTTTTGAACGCGAATTTTTAAATCTTCTTTAGATAAATTGTGTTGTTTTACAATTGTTACAGATAACAATTGTTTTCTACCGGTAGATTTTGACAAGATACTACTGTGATAAAATATGTTATTAATAAGCGCATCACTTTCTGCGATAAGTCCAATAATAGGTTTTCTCATAGTCCTAATATTGGTTTCAAAATATAGCGTGTCGCAAGATTTCCACTTAGTTTCTTTCTTTTTTAAATTTCCCACGAGTTTGCTAGATTCCGTTGCAATAATTGTAAAGTCACTTTCTAATTCGTTCCCATCATCAAGAATTATTTTACCATCTTCTACAGACTTAACTTTGGTATTAAACTTAAATTTATCATGTTTTAAATTAGATTTTAATTGCTTAGGAATTGCTTCAATACCACCTTTGGGTAATGTTGCATATCCTTCTCCAAACATTTTATAAACAAATTCAAACATCCTACTTGATGTTTCTAATTCAGGTTCTAAAAAAATACCACTAAAAAAAGGTCTGAAGAATTCAGAAATAATTTCTTTAGAAAAACCAAAATCTATTAAATATTGCAGAGTTGTTTTTTCAGGTTTAGCAAAAATTTTAGCCAGTGTTGTATTCTTTAAAAGACGATTCAGCTTCAATATTTTTAATTTATCTGAAAGCGTTCCTATTCGACTTAATAAAGTTGGAACAAGTAAAAATATATTTCGTAAAGGGTCTCCAATAGTTTTTTGCTTACCGTTAGTGAATATAGTAGCGCCGGGAATAAAGTGTTGTAATTCTAAAGCTTCAAAATTTAAATATTTTTGAGCACTTGGATAGGCAGTAAGCAACACTTGAAACCCATGATCTAATTGATAACCGTTAATGACATCTGTTTTAACTCTTCCGCCAACACGATCTGTTGCTTCAATTATCATTGACTCATAACCATAATCTTCTAAAACTTTTGAGGCTACTAATCCGCTCACTCCTGCACCTATAATATGTATTTTGTAATCTTTTTTATTCACAAGTAATGTTTTAATAACAAATAAAATTATGCAGCTAAAGTAAGTTTTTTAGATGGGCTTTCTATTTTTCAGGAATCATAATAAGAAAGATTTAAATGATCATTTTTTATAGATATCATTTTATCAATAAATTTCTTGTTATCGCTATAGTTCTTGTTTTTTGAGAATTGAATAAAGTTTCCATTGGCATGAATGCTAAAAAATTGAGAATTATAAATTACAAGCTGATAATAAGGTATTACCCAAGAGAAACGCTCTAGTCCTCTTGTGTAATGTACAACAATACCTTTTGGACGAAGCTCGATATTTCCGTAATCTATTTCTTCGAATTTTAATTTACCAAGATCTAATTTTAGACTTTTTGATTTAATAATTAATCTACCTGAACCAATTCCACCTTGCTTTATTTTGTCTATAAGGCTAAACGTTTTTCCTACAAGTAATATGCTTTGTTGATCATAATATTTATTTTTATAAGTTGTATCAAATACCATTGGTTTTTATTTAAAGAGTTAAACTTTGTAGATATTTTTCACCATTTGAAATATGCAATATTTTTTTTTCTTGTGGCATTTTATCAAACATAGAAACTAACATTCCTAGTCTAGGATTTTTTTTAAAGAAACTACGATGTGTGTCCATAAACCTCCAGAAGAGTCCATCCCAAATAGCTTGCCATTCACCTTTTTTATAATTACTCATTTTCATTAAATAGTTACTACCACTGATATATGGCTTTGAAGCCATCAATCCGCCATCTGCAAACTGACTCATACCATATACATTTGGCACCATTACCCAGTCATAGCTATCAATAAAGAGTTCCATAAACCAGCGATATACTTCATCTGGATCGAATTCGCATAGCATCATAAAATTACCTAAAACCATCAAACGCTCTATATGGTTGCAATAACCAGTTTCAAGTATTTTTTTAATGGTTTGATCAATCGGGTAGATACCCGTTGTACCATCATAAAATGATTTAGGTATTTTTTTGGTAAATCCCCAAAAATTACGTGTACGTTCATCACTTCCTCTGCTCTCATAAATACCTCGTATAAATTCACGCCAACCTATTATTTGGCGGACAAACCCCTCTAATGAATTCATAGGAATATTATTCGCTTTTGCAAAAGAGATACTTTTCTCAACAATAATTATTGGTGTAATTAAACCTACATTTAGCATAGGCGTTAAAACACTATGATTTAATATTGAACTGTCTGCCACTATAGCATCTTCATAAGTACCAAATTCTAAAAATCGTTGTTCTAAAAATTGCTGAAACCATTGTTCAGATGTCTTAAAGTTTGTCGGATACAATGAATTTTCACTGAGTTCACCTATATTTTTTGAAAAGTTTTTATTTACATAATCTAGAGCCTCTTTGTAAAAGGAGTCTACATCTGGAAATTGAATAACAGGCGGTATTTTTTTTGCTGGGTACTTTTTTCTGTTTTCAGTATCAAAAGTCCATTTTCCACCAGTTGGTTTTCCATTAGGATCAATGAGAATATCTCTTTTAGTTCTTTGATCTGTGTAAAATGATGTTTGATGATATTTCTTTTTATCACTTCGAAAAAAAGGTTGCAAATCTTCTTTAGTATTCAGGAATAATGGAGAGTCAAAGATGGTACTTTCAACAGTATTAATATTACAAGACTTTTTTATCCTTTTCTGAAGCCAGTTGTCTACTGGATCTATATAATTAATGCTGCTAATACCTTTAGATTTTAATAACGGAATCAATTCTCGAATATCTGATACCTTTTCGCTTGCTTCTATATAGCTGACTTCAATATTTTTAGAAGCTACAAATACTTCATAATGTTTCATTGTAGCTCTGTGATAAGCTATCTTCTGCTTATGAAAGTTAAATTGCCTAAAGAATAAATATTCTTCAATAATAAATACAGGAAGACCGTTCTCTAAAAGCGGAGATGATTCAAAAAGTTGATTTGGAAAAATTAGATTTACTGTTTTCATTTATATTTTATTTCTTCTACAACGTTCACTACAATATTTTACTTCTTCCCAATTCTTTTCCCATTTTTTTCGCCAAGTAAAGGGTCGGTGGCAAACCACACATATTTTTCTGGGTAAATGAGCTTTTTTCATCGTCTTTTATTTACATGTGTTGCTAAAATTCTGTTTTTTTCAGCTCTAACTGCCGGATGCTTTTTATGGCCCCATATTTTGTCTCTTGCCATTTTAGAACTTGTTTTAAGATCTATTATTGGCGATGGATAATCTACTCCAATAGTTACATTACAGAAGGTTTGCTCCATTGCACTCATAGTCCAAGGTTCGTGAATGTAAGCTTCGGGAACACTTGCTAGCTCAGGGACCCATTTTTTTATAAATATACCTTCCGGGTCGTGTTCTTCTGAATTTTTTATAGGATTATATAATCTTACTGTGTTAATACCCGTTGTACCTGCTTGCATTTGAAATTGTGGATAATGAATGCCTGGTTCATAATCTAAAAATTGACGTGCTAAGTGGTATACACCGTCGCGCCAATCTTGATCCATATTTAAAGTTAAAAAAGAAACAACCATAGCACGCATTCTAAAATTAATCCATCCTGTTTGCTCAACAGCACGCATACAGGCATCTATGAGCGGATAACCTGTTTGTCCTGTTCGCCATGCTTTTATAAAACGCTCATTTTTATTATGTTGTAATAATTCATATCCTTTGTTTACACAATCTGTCTCATAAGTACACTCTACTTCAAATTTTTGTATGAAATGACAATGCCAATGCAACCGAGTAAGCATTCCAGAAAAAGCCCTATTGTTTGAAGTTCCATTTGGATGTGTCCCTACAAACTGAAAGACTTGTTTTATACTTATGTTTCCCCAAGAGAAATAGGGAGATAATCGACTACAAGCAGTTCTACTTTCCATAGGTTTAGAAATAAATCTATGGTAATTAAAACCTCTTTTTTGAGTAAAAGACTTTAAGTAACGCCAAGCATTTTCCTCTCCTGCAGGTTGAAATTGTCTTGGATAATTTTCTAATTTAGAAACTAATTCTACAGGCAATTTATAAGGGTGTTTTAATGTATTTGGTTTAGTTATTGAATAGTTGTTTTTTATAATAGTCGAATGCATTACAGCATGCCATCGCTTATTCCAAACATCCCTATTTTTAAGTCCTCTTATAACACCGTCACGTTGGCTTTCTTGCCAAAGAATGTTATTATTTTTACAAAATTGGTTGATTTTTTTATCCCGTTTCCAAGTAATTTTTGTTCCACTTTCCTGATAACTAAAAAGTTGTTTTATTCTATATTTCTCGGAAATAAAACTAAAGGTCTTATTGGCTTCGCCATAAAAAATATCAACACATCGATTATAATTTTTTAACTGCTTATTGAGGGATTTTAAAGAATGATAAACAAACTGTAAATGTCTCAGATTGGTATCTGGATATTCAATCATGCTGGGTTCAAAAAGATATATTATGATGTATGGTATACCTGCTTGTTCTGCCCTATGTAAAGGCTCGTGATCCTGCAATCGCAAGTCTCGTTTTAACCAAACTATATTTAAAACTTTTAAAGTCAAAAAATAATTTGTTTTTTACATTTTTTCCAAAAAGCAAAGAAAGAACGGTAGTATCCATTTACCGAAAACATCCAATCCCTTTCTGTTTCATTACCCTGATAATGATTGTTTAAAGGGTGTTCTTTATAATAAATGTCATCTATATTATACGAAGTTTTAAGCGTATTAAATTCTCCAACGAATATTTGTATATTTTCTATATTTTTAGACAAACCAATTAAAAAATTAATGGTGTTTTGAGATATTGGATATTCTTCAAAATGTGAAGGTTCTAATAATAAAACACGATTTGCAGTTAATTCATTTTTCCACAAGGGATCTAAGTTGTAAAAATTATAAATTAGAGTAGGTAAATCTTTATTAATAGTTATCTGTTTTGATTTCGCAAGTGGAGTTTTTAGTTCTAATATTTCTGTAGACAATAGTGCATCAGGTATCTCTAATTTTTCAAAATCTTCATAAGATATGTCTAAAAAAGTATTCGTTTGTTCAGTGTAACAGTAGGTATTAACATTTTCTTGGTTTGCATAATACTTTTTGTTACTGTTTGCTCCGGCAACCCATTGCCAACTTAGTGCATTGCTTGCCCAATCTGCATCTAATAAATGATAATACATCCATTTAGCGGGATGTTTCCAATGATTATGACTGATATTACAAGCAATAGAGGCAACATACATTCTTAAATGATTGTGAACATAGCCTGAATTGTATAACTCGTCAATACTTTTATCAACAGCTTCAATCCCTGTGCGAGCATTCGCTAAATTTTTAGAGATTCCGTATGCCACAACTGGAGTTTGGATATTCTTTAAATCACTATTAATGGCATCTCCTTTGGCAATCCATACTTGCTGCCAATAATCTCGCCATGCTAACTCTTGAATAAATTTTAAAATCTTATTTGGATGAAAATTACGTTTTAATAATTGTTGGTAAACAAATTTTGTAGAAATAACACCTCGAGAGATGTATGGCGATAAATAACTTACCGCGCCATCTATATAGTTTCTAGATTTGTCATAACCAACAGGATCTATATTTGCTATTCTATCTAATATAGCATCAAATTCCGTTGGAAAATGCATTTTTGTATTTGTACCATCTTTTTTCATTAACGTTTACTAATTTTATTACCAGTAATAGTTCGCTGTCTGCTGCATTTAAAGCGTGTAATGTCTTGGCTTCGTTTGTTTAGGTGTTTTGTACTTACTCCACTATTTACGCGTTTTCTCCAACGTTTAAAACTAGATTCTTTCAAGTTTCCACGCATTAACTTGATAACCTCTTTTTCCGGAATATTGAACTGAAATGTTATTGCTTCAAAAGGTGTTCTATCTTCCCAGGCCATCTCAATGATGCGGTTTAATTGTCTTTCTGTAAAATTATTTTCTTGTATGATATCTAAACTACTTTTTCCCATATTTGATCTGCGTTTAAATAGAAACTTCCGATTGAGTTAAAATTACATTCATTTGGTGCAATGATGGACAAAAAATTATCACCATTCTCGCGCATGTACAAATGGTAATGTTGACCAATTATAGGTTCAAAAGTAAATTTTGCCTCGTTTATTAACCTATTATCCTCAAATTCTTGCATTAACTGGTCATATTGTTCTTTAATTTCTTTAAACCTAGTTTTTACTTTATGATTTAACTTATTTATACTTCTGTTTTTCCAAGCAATAGTATCTGCAGTAGTAATAACTGGTGCGCCAACACTTGTTGCATAAGACTTTAAGTAAGCATCGTACTTCTGAGTTTCTGTGTTAAAAACAACATTATCAGGTTTCTTTTCTTTAACCATTTTACTTTAGCTTCTCTAATTTATTCATAATTTCTTCTGCTTCATAAACCTTTTGATCACTGAGTTTTCTGTTGGTTGTAGATAAACTATGTGCTTCCTTAACTAACTTTTGATATTGCTCGTACAACTTGTCTTTTTCTGATTTCTTTTTAAATAATCCGAACATAATTTTAATTTTTGAGTATGGCTTTATCCCTATATTTGACTATAAAGATATAAAAAATGTTTAACAATTATTATTTAAAGTTAAACAAAAAAATATTTAATGAAAAATATGACTTAAACGGAAGAACATTTAATAATTTTAAATCTTAGTAGTTGTAACAATCTTTGAAAAACTACGTCTAATAATTTAACAACAAAATCATAACTTAAAAATTTATAATTAAATGAGAACTACAATTGCAAAAATTGGAAGTACATTATTTCTTTTTTTTGGTTTAGTAAACCAAGTAAATGCCCAAGAAATTGTTGGTGCATGGAAAGGAAAATTATCAGTACAAGGAATGGAAATTCTATTGGTGTTTAACATTAGCTCATCAGAAGAAGGGGTTTATACATCAACTATGGATAGTCCATCACAAGGCGCCACAGATATTCCAATGGATACAACTACATTTTCTGAGAACACACTAACTATTCAACTTAAACAAGCTGGAATAAAGTATCTTGCAACATTAGAAGGATCTAAATTAATTGGAACATTTTATCAAAAAGGAATGGAATTACCTATGACACTTAATAAAACAATTAAAACTAAACCTGGTAATACAGATTTACCAAGCACAGATGCGGAGTTAGAGAAATTGGCAAATTACAGTCCAACAACTTATAAATATTCGGTTGAAGATTATTTTGCTAGACCTAAAGCTAGAGGTTTTGGTTTTTCTCCTAATGGTGCTTATTTATCTTATAGAGAAAAGGATGAAAATAAGAAAAATCATGTATATGTGAAAAATCTTACGACAAACAAGGTAGTTAGAGTTATAGAAGAAAAAGAAGAATTAATAAGAGGTTTTGGTTGGGCAAATGACAGTAGAATAATTTATGTAATGGATAAGGGAGGTAATGAAGATTACCATTTATTTGCTGTAGATATCGATGGTAAAAACCAAAAAGAATTAACTCCGTTTGATGGTGTAAAAGTAAAAATACTTAATAATTTAAAGGAAGATAAAAATCATTTAATTATCTCTATGAACAAAAACAATCCTCAAATATTTGAACCATATAAAATAAATATTGTGACAGGCGAGTTAAAGCAACTTTATAAAAATGAGGACGCTGCTAATCCAATTGACGGATATGTTTTTGATAAAGAAGGGAATTTAAGAGGATTTTCTAAATTAAGAGACGGGGTAAATTTTGATATTTACTATACTTTAGACGGTGAAAACTATAAAATTTTAAAAGAGTTAAGTTGGAAAGATACTTTTACTATTTCATCCTTTAACTACGCCTCAACTTATGAGCATGATGCTTATGTAACTTCTAATTTAGATAGTGATAAAACAAAAATTTACTTATACGATTTAAAAGAAGATAAGGTTATAAAGCCTTTATTTTCTCATAACGATTATGATGTTTCAGGAATTTCTTTATCCAGAAACAGAGACTATGAGTTAGATTATTTTGCTTACGAAGGTGAAAAAATGAACATTATACCTGTAAGTAATTATTATAAAAAATTACACAAAAGAATTACTAAAAAATTTCCGGGGTATAACTATTCAATTGCAGATAAAACTGATGATGAAAATAAATATTTAGTCTTTTTACAAAGTGATAAATTATATGGTGTTTATTACTCTTACGATGCTAAAAAAGATGAGTTTAAATTATTATATAATTTAATGCCAAATCTTATTGAAGACGATATGGCAGAAATGCGTCCTATTACTTTTAAAAGTAGAGATGGTATAACATTACATGGGTACATAACTTTGCCAAAAGAAGCTTTAAATGGTAAAGTACCTGTAATAGTAAACCCACATGGTGGTCCTCAAGGTATAAGAGATTCCTGGGGTTTTAATCCAGAAGCGCAACTTTTTGCAAGTCGTGGATATGCAACTTTACAAGTAAACTTTAGAATTTCTGGAGGTTATGGAAAAGAATTTCTAGAATCTGGTTTTAAGCAAATAGGTAGAAAAGCTATGGACGATGTGGAAGATGGCTTAAAATATGCTGTAGACAAAGGTTGGGTAGATAAAGATAATGCTGCTATTTATGGAGCAAGTCACGGAGGTTATGCAGTACTAAGAGGCTTAACTAAAACTCCGGATTTATATGCATGTGGTGTAGATTATGTTGGAGTATCTAACTTATTTACGTTTATGGATAGTATGCCAGCGTATTGGAAACCTTATTTAAAAATTGTTAAAGAAATTTGGTATGATTCAGATGTTCCTGAAGAAAAAGTAATTATGGATGAGGTTTCTCCTGTATATCATACAGATAAAATTACAAAACCACTATTTGTAGTTCAAGGAGCAAACGATCCAAGAGTAAATATAGATGAGTCAGACCAAATTGTACAATCTTTAAGGGATAAAGGGGTAGATGTACCATACATGGTTAAATACGACGAAGGACACGGATTCGGAAAGGAAGAAAATTCTATTGCGCTTTATAAAGCAATGATAGGCTTTTATGCAAAACATCTAAAGAAAGATAACGCGACTCCAATTAAAGATTAATTTCAACCAATAAACTTTCATTTTAAGACCTCTTAAAATTATTTAAGAGGTTTTTTTCTTTGTGTTTTACCTGAGTTGCATAGGCATACAATTTTTATAGAGTGCTAATGCAACTACAATTGGATGCTGATGCAATACTAATTGTGTATCAAGGGGTAAATTATTCCTTTTTTTTGAAATTTAAAACCTATAATTTATTAGAATTTTTGAATAAAGATGCTAAGAAGCCTTTAAAAATTAAATGGTATTCTGATAGTAAATTCATTTTCCAGTTAATAGGTAAAATATATTTTTCAACCTAAGGTTTATAATATCTATATGTTACAAATTGGCATGATTTTTGGATTGTTCGGTGGTAATTAAAAATATGTTTTTATGGACTATTAGTTTTCATAAAAACTTAAAGGAGTACTATTTTTTTAACATTACTAATAAATTTAATAACCCTTAAATCCAATTCATAATGAAAAAATACACTTTGCTATGTTTAATACTATTAGTTTATAATATATCTGTTTCCCAGGAAATTAGGGGTGTTGTATTAGATGGAATTACGAATCTTCCGCTTGAATCCGTTTCTGTTTATTTCGATCAAACTACAATTGGGACAACTACAAATCAAAAAGGTGAGTTTACTTTGAATAATACAAATATCAAAACCCCTCTAATAATTTCTTATTTAGGTTATAACAAAAAAAGTATTTATAAATATAGTACTGTAGAAGTTGAAGAATTTTATCTATTTGAGTCTGTTAATCTTTTAGATGAAATTATAATTAATACTAATGATGATTGGTCAAGAGATTTAAAATTAAAAGAATTTAAAAGACATTATTTGGGTGATTCAAAAAGAGGTAGATCTTGCAGAATACAAAATGATGATGATTTGATCCTAAAATTTAATAAAAAAACAAAAAAACTTTTTGCTACCTCTAAAGTTCCAATAATTATTAAAAATGATTTATTGAATTATACGATAAATATAAATTTAGATTATTTCGAGGCCTCCTATCGCTTTGTAAGTAAAAATAAAAAACGTCTCAATATAGAAAAGGTTTCCTATTTTGGCTCAAGCCATTATAAATCATATCCTAGTCCTCTGTTAAAAAATGTACTTGAAGAGCGAAATTCTGCCTATAGAGGTTCGGTATTACATTTCATGAGAGCACTTTCTAAAAATAAATTGAACGAAAAAGGCTATCAAGTGTATTTAGCAAACGGGCTATCTGACCCCACAAAAATAATAAATTTAAAACAACTTAAAAATGGTAAAGGAGTTTTTGTAAAATTAAAAGGTGATCTAAGTATTATATATAAAAATGGAAATCAATCAAAGATTGAGGTTTTAGATGATGAATTTTTTATTGATTCTTTTGGAAATCACCAACCTCCGTTAAGTATTCAGTTTTATGGTAATTTAGGAGAACAGCGCATTGGAGATACGGTTCCTCGAGATTTCCATCCCATATAAAATAAATTATTCTTCGTAATCTTTAGAAGATATAATTTAAAGAATCTTTTAATTGTTTGAAAATTATTAAGAATAATAATTTTTTAAATACGTTATTCCTAGAATAATATTATCATTTAAAAGTGTTATTTGAAGTTTTTAGGATATTTTTTGAAGAGGCCTTTGTAACAGCTTTCGCTTTTAAACAGAGATCAAGTTATATAGCGAAGAACTTTGCAGACAAATACCAGGTGATTGCGGTATAACTGTTTTACATAACATACATATAAATGTCCTTGTACTTTAATGAATTGCGATATGCTTACTTTGTTTCGATAAAAAGCGCAATTCTATACTACAAAGTTATTTGTTTTTTTCTTTCTAAAAGCTTTTTGGTAACTGTAAAGGAGCACGCTTTACCAATAACGATGATAGGAGTGAAGTGTTAATGCATATGGAATGAAGATACTAAACATTATTTTTTATGATATTAATCATATTTTCAAGCAATCCTTTTTATGTTCTTTACCTTTTAAATAAAGACATAAAAAATGCATAAACATTCATTTCATATTCCTGTTATGGGTATAGGTTTTACAGCAGACACTCCTTTAAAAGTAGCTCATTTAGGTATTGATTCTGTAATTTCATTAGTGGATGATGAGTTATTAGAACAGCTCAGAAAAGTTTATTCAGATAAATTAAAACTCCCTTTTGTATCTATAAAAAACACATTAGATGATTTTAGAGCAAAAAGAATTACTTCATACTTAAATTTAATTCACAGAATTACTTATGATAAATTCAATAATCTAAAAAACTTAAATGATAATTGTATCAATGAGTTAAAGGAGTATTTATCGTTATTACCAAATGGGAAAAACTTAATCACTGAGTTTAAAAATAAATATAAATGCACACTAAATAAAGAAAGCTTAAAACAATGGTTAGAGAACAAGATATCCATAGGGAGTATTGATGTAAATATTATGACCAAAGTTGATAAAGACAACTATAAAAATGGTGAAAAATTAAATATTATTTATAATGATGCACATGCTGCTCTCCGTGGTTTTGCAGAGAGTGATTTAAGTTCTTCTTTGGTCTTATCAGCGGGTATGAATCCAAAACTATACAGTTATATAGAACAATTTGAAGATTTTTATCCTGATAAAAAAGGTACGTTAAAAAAGAAAATAATACTTAAAGTTAGTGATTATCGTTCTGCTTTAATACAGGGGAAATATTTAGCAAAAAAAGGAATTTGGATTTCTGAATATAGAATTGAATCAGGATTAAATTGTGGTGGACATGCCTTTGCTACTGATGGTTTTCTAATGGGACCTATTTTAAAACAATTTAGCGATTCTAAAATAGAATTATCGAAAACTTTAGATGTTATATTTAAAGAAGCATTAGCGCAAAAAAATAAGGAAATTCCCTCTGTAGTTTTACCTGTAAAAATAAGTGCACAAGGTGGTGTTGGTACATCACAAGAGCATTCATTTTTAATAGAACATTATAAAATAAATTCTGTTGGCTGGGGAAGTCCTTTTTTATTGGTTCCAGAGGCTACTACGGTTGATAATGTAACTTTGAAACAATTAGAAAAAGCGGAAGAAAAAGACCTATATCTGAGTGATATTTCCCCTTTGGGTGTTCCTTTTAATAATTTAAGGGGGAATACAAAAGATATTGAAAAAGAAAAAAATATAAATAAGGGGAGACCAGGAAGTTCATGTCCTAAAAAGTTTTTAAGTTTAGATAAAGAATATAAAAAGGAGGGGTTGTGTTCAGCTTCTCGTCAATTTCAATATTTAAAATTGAAAGAGTTAGATGACAAAGAGCTCTCTATAGATCAATACCAAAAAGAGTATAATAAAATAACAGTAAAATCTTGTATATGTGTTGGTTTAGGTACTTCTGCATTAATTAATAATAGTTTAAAAACAAAAAAGGAAGGAACCGGAGTTTCTGTTTGTCCTGGACCTAATATGGCATACTTTTCTAAAACTATTAAACTAAAGGAAATGGTTGATCATATTTATAATGAAACCAATGTTATAATGAGAGAACGTCCACATATGTTCATAAAAGAATTAAATATTTATATGAATTATTTAACAAATCAGATTAGAGAAAGTAAAGGAATTATAGATAAAAAACGAAATAAGTATTTTAAGAAGTTTATTAATAATATGATTAATGGCGTTGATTATTATTTAAACGTTTTTACCAATGAAAGCAATTTTTTCAAAGATCATAAAGTATCCATTTGTAATGAGTTAATCGAACATAAAAAACAACTTTTAATTTATAGTGAAGCTTATATGGGTTAATAATAAAAGGAATTATTGTTCATTAAATGTTAATTCTGCAAAATCAATTCTTCTATAATTAAAACTCTTTTACTCTTTGAAAATGATGTCGTTTGTATTTTTTTCCTTTTTTTAGATTTTTCTTTTTAATTTTCTTCAAGAACTTCAGAGGTAATAAAATCATCATAGCTTATACCTTTCTGTTTTAAGTGGCTTTTTCAATACTTTCTCGAAACTTCCATCTCTCATAAATTTTCAATGGAAACAAGTTTGTTATGTAAATTTAATTATTGCTGCTCCATAAGCTGCTTTTCTTTTTGCAAATCGCGAAGTAATTTTTAATTATTTGTCTGTATTCAATTCAAACGTGGTGATTAATCATTAAAATCTTTTGTCTTTTGTTAAGTTTTTTTACTAGAGCATAAATATCTTATTTATCAATAATCCTTTTCCAAATTAAATCAAAGATTATATTTGGCATATAAGGATGCTTAATAATATTATGTGGTTACCCTATTAATTCGAATTCTTCATAGCTAGAAATTCCCAAAAAATACTCATTTACATATTCTATAACTCCCTTTTTATTGGTTTTACTCATGATATTTTTTTTTGGAGTCTAAAACTATCTCTTCATTAATAGGTTCTGTAAGTGGGGTGTTGAAATATTAATAGTTAGTTTGTAGTTTTTCTTTTTTAGACCATGTGTAGTTTAATTCCAATGAAAAGGTTTCAATTAAATTGGAACAATCTTTTTTTTGAATAAAATCAATTTTTTTCGGTCTTATTAAATAACCACCCCAAAATGGTGGTTTTGGAATTTCTTTTCGTTTAAATTTATTTTCATATTCTAAAAAACTTTGTTCAAGATCTATACGAGAATTTACCTTTTTACTTTGTGATGACGCCCAAGCACCCAATTTACTTCCTCTTGGTCTTAAATCAAAATAATTACTAGCCATGGTTTCCGAAATTTTTGTTGCTATTCCTGAAACGACAACTATCCTATTTGAGTTAACCCAATTGAACTGTAAACTAACTTTTGAATTTGATGCAATAGAAATTGCTTTTTCACTTTCATAATTTGTAAAAAAAACAAAACCTTCCCAAGTATATTTTTTTAATAAAACCATTCTACTTTTGGGGAAGTTATCAGTTCCTATTGTTGTTAATAGCATTGCATTTACTTCTCGTTCATTATATAATTTATCTGCTTCAAAAAACCATTTCTTGAAATGTTGCATTGGATTATAATTCTTAGGCATTTATATAAATCATATTTTAATAGTTAATACAGGTGAATTTGTATGATTTACAATATCTTCAGAGATACTGCCGTCTATAAAATGTTGCAGCCCTTTTCGGCCATGTGTAGCCATAATTATTAAGTTTACATTATTTGTACTGGTGTAATTTAAAATACCGTTTTCAATGGTATGGTCTGCAACAGTTTTTATTTCATTTAACAAATCAGTATTTTTTTCCGCTTCAAGTAAAAACTCAGTAAATAGTTTTTGTTGTTGTTCTGTAGTTTTAAATTTTTCACCTGATGTATTTACGTATAATAGTTCTAGTTTACAATCAAATATTTTCATTATGTTCTTAGCTTTTTGATAGGGAATAATGTCTTCTTTAGAAAAATCACAAGCAAAAACGGCTGTTACCAGATTATCAATTGTTAGAGGTAGACCTTTTGTAACTAAAACAGGTATTTCTGAACTTCTAACAACTTTTTCTGTATTAGAACCTACAAATAGTTCTTTTAAACCTTTAGCTCCGTGAGAACCCATTACAATTAAATCTGCATCTTCAATTGATGCAATATTATTTAAATCTGTAAAAACCATATGATGTTTTATAATTGTTGTAATAACAATTCCTTCTAAATAATTTTTATCTAAAAATTCTTTAATTTTCTTTTCTGTTAACTTTAAATAAAAAGCTAAACGTTCTTGAGTAAAACTCTCAGAATCATTGAAATATGATTCTGAAATTTCTAGCATATGAACAACTAGTATTTCTGCCTGTTGCTCTTTTGCTATGTTAGCTGCTGTTCTTAACGCATTCTCCGAATGTATAGAAAAGTCTATGGGGACCATAATTTTTTTCATAATAGTAGATTTAAAATTATACATTAAAATTAGGAGGAAAGGCTTTCTTAAAATATGATAATAATCATGTTTTTAAGAATTAATGACAGCTTTGTGTATTTTCAACTAAATTACTAACAACTGCAGATGGAGAAACGTATGGAATATCTAAACCTAAACCTCTTAAAATAAATAGAGCACCGATAACGAGAACCAAAACGGGAATCAATTGTTGTATTCTTTTATGTAAAATTCCTTTTGAAAAATTACCAAAATATACCACAGCACTCATTAGCGGAATAGTACCTAAACCGAATAAAATCATATAAAAACTACCTTTTATTGGATTATGAGTGGCTATAGAGCCTAAAATCCCCATATAAACTAAACCACAAGGTAAAAAACCGTTTAAAAATCCTATCGTAAAAAAAGTGTCGTTTCTTTTATTTTTTAATTCTTCACCTAATATATTTTTAACTTTTAAAATTATTAAAGTAATGGATTTTGTAATTTTTAATTTTTGCATCATGGATGGAAATAAGATCAACATAATCATTAAAATTCCTGTTGTAATTGATAAATGTTGCTGAAACTCGAACAACTCAAAACCTCTTCCTAACATACCAAAAACGACTCCTATGAAACTATACGTTGTTATTCTTCCAAAATGATAACTTATAATTTGAAAAAATTGTTTGGTTTGATTCTTTCTATCTACAGGAAGCATAAAAGCTATAGGACCACACATACCAATGCAATGAAAACTACCTAAAAAACCTAAAAGTAACGCAGTTAAAAACATTAGTACATTATTTTTTGATGATATAAATAGGGTTCATTTTTATATATAAAATTTACATCAATGTTCCAACGACCACCTAACAAGCTTTCCTCAGGCACGAGCAAAAACGTATTAGTTAATGAAATTTTCATTTCAAAATCTAAAGCTTTATTAGATGGTCTATATAGGAACACCTTTCCCTTAATTTCCTTAGGATTAAAATCCGATGGAAAGTATATTTTTAAACCGTTTTTTGTTTTCTCAGTTTTTATTGAATTTTTAAGATTTTTAACATTATTCATAGCATAAATATTGTATTGATATAGTAATTCTTTTTGATAATATTTTTCGGTTACAAAATCATGGTCGTATGCCTTATTACTCATCATTTTAACTACCATAAACATGATAAAACTGATAAATGCTACAATGGTTATTACAATGCCTGTTCCCCAATTTATTTTCATAATATCTGTTTTATCTAAAACTTCTTGGTCCTAAAAAATTAGTTGAAGTTGTTTCTATTAATTTATCACCTTTATAAACCCCTATGCGTAACGCTGTTTTATCACCATCTAATTGAGTTTTTTTTAACTCTATAAACAATGTGCCTTCTGCCATACCTTGTGCGGGTACATCAAACGATTTATGCGTCACTGTTTCTATTTTTCCTTTGATAGATAGTAATTTATAACTCATACTATCTATTTTATTTACAGTTTTGTTTACTACTTTATAAGAGTATACATTACTGATGATTCCTTTGTCTTTATGTTCAAATAACTGCCCTGGTAAACGTAAAATGTGTGCTTCAACATCATTACGTAAAAACAACATTCCTGCTAATATTCCCATGAGAATTAAAAGAACTGCAGAGTATCCTTTCATTCGAGTAGTAAACTCAAATTTTGTTTTCTTTTCAATATTATCAATACTTGCATATCTAATTAATCCTTTAGGTAATCCAACCTTTTCCATTATATGGTCGCACTCATCAATACAAGCAGTGCAGTTTACGCATTCTAACTGCGTTCCGTTTCTGATATCAATACCTGTTGGACAAACATGCACGCATAGTTTACAATCAATACAATCTCCTTTTCCTGAAGCTTTTCTATCTTCCCTTTTTTTAAACTTTGCACGTCCTTTATCTTTTTCACCTCTTTTATTATCATAAGCAACAACAACCGATTTATTATCTAATAAAACACCTTGTAAACGTCCATACGGACAGGCTATAATACACACTTGCTCTCTAAACCAAGCAAAAACAAAATAAAAGACTCCTGTGAAAATAAGTAAGGATATCATTGTATTTAAATGACTCGAAGGTCCGTCTATGACATATCCTAATAATTCATCACTACCAATTAAATATGCTAAAAATACATTGGCTATTACAAAGGAAATGCTGAAAAACAAAAACCACTTTATTCCTTTTTTTCTTATTTTTTCTGTATTCCAAGGTTGTTTATCTAAACGGATTTGTTTTCCTCTATCGCCTTCAATCCAATATTCTATTTTTCTGAAAACCATTTCTAAAAAAATAGTTTGTGGACAAATCCAACCACAAAAAAAACGACCAAATATCACTGTAAATAAAGTGACAAAAACGACTCCAACAATCATGAAAATTACCATCAAATGAAAATCTTGAGGCCAAAACGGAAGTCCAAAAAAATGAAACTTGCGTTCAAATACATTAAATAATAAAAACTGATTTCCTTGAACCTTAATAAAAGGGGATCCTAATAAAAAAGTCAATAACACATAGCTAATATAACTACGGTATTTATAAAAACGACCTGCAGGTTTTTTAGAATATATCCAAGAACGCTTTCCTTCAGCATTTATAGTGCCAATACTATCTCTAAAACTTTCTTGTTCGGTAGTTTTCATAAATTACCATACTTTTTACTCTTCTTTTTAAAGAACCAACTGATTTTAAGATTGTTTCCTTTTTTATGGTTTAATCTACCCAAATTTCTCCTTCTGGTTTTTTTGGTTTTGCTGGTGTTGTGCCTTGCAAAGACAAGATATAACTAGCAATTTTTTGGATATTTTTAGGTTTTATATTTTTTCCCCAAGAAATCATTCCTTTTCCGTCTCTACCACCATCATGAATGGTATTGAATACGTTTTTTATTCCTCCTCCTAAAATCCAATGTTCATCTGTTAAATTAGGGCCAATCCCGCCACCCCCGTCGTTTGCATGGCAAGAAGAACACATAGATTTAAATATTGATTTCCCAGTTGACAAAGAGGTTTGGTCTGTTAATACAATCAATTTGCTAACATCAAAAGTTTTTGGAGTATTGATTTTGTATTTATCTAATTCCGTTTTCGCTATTGCAAGCTCATTTTTATATTCATTTTCGGGTGTATTACCATCCATAAATTGAAAACGAATTAAATAAACGACAGCAAAAGCAATAGATGCGTAAAAAAGATAAACCCACCAAGGTGGCAATACATTATCTAACTCCCTAATACCATCATAATTGTGATCTATAACTATTTCACTTTCTTCTTCAATAGCTTTAGAATTAGTCAGTTTTTTATTTAATGTCTTGTACCATTGCCAGTAGTCAACTTTTACAGGTTTCAGGCCTTGCCTGGCTAATTCTTGTTTTTCAAGTAAATTCTGAATATTTAAACTAAAATATTCTTTAACAAAAACCACTAGAATAATCATCACTATTAATATCCATATTAATGGATTTTCATTTAAGCTAAATGGATTTTTATAGCTTGAAACAGCTTTTAATAATACCCCAATACTTAAAAATGAAAAAGCAACATCTTTTACAGATTGAATTGTGTTTTTAACGCTCCCTTTCTTTTCAAGTAAGTTCTGAATATTTACATCAAAATATTCTTTAACAATAATAACGAAAACGAGCATCACTATTAATATCCATACTAATGGATTTTCATATAAACTAAATGGATTTTTATAGCTTAAAACAGCTTTTAATAACGCTCCAATACTTGTCAGTAAAAAAGCAACGTATCCAATGGATTGAATATTTTTCTTCATACTTTTTTATTTAATTATCTAATGGTAATTGACTTACTTCATTTACATATTCTTTTTTTGCAGTAATAACCCACCAAAAAAGCAATACAAAAAAGGTAAGGAATATGGTTAATGATATAATTGGATAAACCTCTATTCCTGTGATGGTCTCTAAATGACCTTTTATAAATTTAAACATGACTTTCTATTTTTTAGATGATTTATCCTTTGTGTCTTTTACTTTAATATCCGTCCCTAATCGCTGCAGATAGGCTATTAAGGCTACAATTTCACGATCTTTCATATCTATAAATGGTAAATTGTTTTCGTAAGAAAACTTTTTATCATCTTCATAGGACTTCGCAAAATCTGGGTCGTTATATAAATTTTCTTCAATCTTAGTTCCTTGCTCATCCATGTTCTTTTGAGCATTTATAATTTCTTCTTCTGTATACGGAACACCAAGCGCAGACATTGCTCTCATTTTGGTTTCTATATTTGATTTATCTAATTCATTTTTGATAATCCATTGATAGGCTGGCATTATTGAACCTGGTGAAGTACTTTGTGGGTCGTACATGTGATTAAAATGCCAATTATCGTTATACTTTCCTCCAATTCTATGTAAATCGGGCCCTGTACGTTTACTTCCCCATAAAAATGGATGGTCGTAAACAAATTCTCCTGCTTTAGAATATTCTCCATAACGTTCAACCTCACTTCTAAAAGGACGAATCATTTGTGAGTGACAAGAAACACAACCGTTACTGATATAAATATCTCTACCCTCTAATTCTAGAGGCGTATAAGGTTTTACGGCTTCAATAGTTGGTATGTTAGATTTTACCAATAGAGTAGGTACAATTTGAATAACACCCCCAATTAAAATAGCTATTGTTGCGTATATGGTTAATTTTACTGGCTTACGCTCAATCCAAGTATGCCAAGCTTCTCCTTTTGTTCTGTACTTCGGTACTTTTGTTAATGCAGCTGCTTCTGCTAAATCATCGGTTACTGCACTTCCCGCTTTTACTGTTTTTATAACGTTATATAACATTACAAAAGCTCCTAATATATACATACTACCACCAATAGCACGCATCCAATACATAGGAACAATTTCTTGTACTGTTTCTAAGAAGTTACCATACGTTAAGGTTCCGTCTGGGTTAAATTGTTTCCACATAAAAGCTTGAACAAAACCTGCTACATACATTGGTAAAGCGTATAATAAAATACCTAAGGTACCTACCCAAAAGTGAACATTGGCTAATTTGGTAGAGTATAATTTTGTTTTAAATAACTTAGGCACTAACCAGTATAACATACCGTAAGCAAAAAAACCGTTCCAAGCAAGCGCACCAACGTGTACATGTGCAATAATCCAATCCGTAAAATGTGCAATTGCATTTACGTTTTTTAAGGATAACATTGGCCCTTCAAAAGTAGCCATACCATATCCAGTAATCGCAACCACCATAAATTTCAAAACAGGGTCTGTTCTTACTTTATCCCAAGCACCTCGAAGTGTTAATAAACCATTTATCATTCCTCCCCAAGACGGTGCTAATAACATAATAGAAAAAACAATTCCTAAGTTTTGCGCCCAGTTTGGTAAAGCTGTATATAATAAATGATGTGGTCCAGCCCAGATATAAATAAATATTAAAGACCAAAAATGTATAATAGATAATTTATATGAATATACAGGACGATTAGCTGCTTTTGGAACAAAATAATACATCATTCCTAAAAAAGGAGTTGTTAAAAAGAAAGCCACGGCGTTATGTCCATACCACCATTGTACTAAAGCATCTTGCACACCAGCGTAGACCGAATAACTTTTTAAACCACTTACAGGTAATTCTAAACTATTAAAAATATGTAAAACAGCTACGGTTACAAAAGTTGCTAGGTAAAACCAAATAGCTACATACAAATGTCTTTGACGACGTTGTAAAATCGTCCAAATCATATTTACACCAAAAACAACCCAAACTATAGCGATAGCTATATCAATAGGCCATTCTAATTCGGCATATTCTTTTGAGGTTGTGTATCCTAAAGGAAGTGTTATTGCTGCGGCAACTATAATTAGTTGCCATCCCCAAAAATTAAAATTACTTAAAAAATCACTTGCCATTCTTGCTTTTAGTAATCGTTGTAAGGAGTAATAAACACCCGCATAAATTGCGTTTCCTACAAAAGCAAATATTACAGCATTGGTATGCAACGGACGTAAACGACCAAAACTTAACCACGATATTCCATCTGTAATATTCGGAAATAAAAACATAAAGGCTAATAATAAACCTACTGACATACCTACCAATCCCCAAATTATTGTTGCATAGATGAATTTTTTTACGATTTTATTATCGTAATAAAACTGTTGGATTTTCATAGTTTAAAATTGAATTAGTTTTGTTATTCTTTATTGTTATCTTTTACTAATTCATCATCAAATAACATTCTAACGGATGGCGTATATGTATCATCATATTGTCCGTTTTTAACGGAAATAATAAATACAATAAAAAAAAAATTGCTACTAATACACTTACTGAAAGAAGTAAATAAATAACGCTCATAATGTTGCCTGATAATGATAGTTCAAAGGTAATTTTAGTCCTTTTTTTAAAATATGATTTTTGTCATATTCTTATGTTTACGCTCTTTCTATTTATTTTTAATAAACTTTTTATTACTGTTTTTTGCTATTAAATTCAAAGTTTTAAACACCTTTATATAATTTATAAGGGTATTTTAAGATTTAGTAAACTATATGTTGGAATTCTATTAACTATTTTAAAAACAAGTTATAACTTATTCAATTTTCTGACTTTCTTTTTAGTATTAAATAGTCATTGAAAAAACGGCTGTATCTGGTTTATTCCGTTGTAAACGTCTGTCAAAAGCCATACATATATTTCGCACAAATGGTTTAGCTTCTTTCTTTACAATTAAACATCCTTTCTCTATAGTTAGAAGATTATCTAACTCCATTTCCTTAAGAAGATTTATAGTTTCACTTATCTCATTAAATGAATGTTCTTTTCCATCCCAAGAAGTGGAAAAACTACACATAATATTAAGAATGTGATTTCTTATAATTAAATCTTCTTCATTCAAAATATGACCCTTAAAAACGGGTATTTCTCCATTGTTTACCAATTTTTGATATTCTTTTACCGTTTTTACATTTTGAGCAAAACCGTACCAACTATCGCTAATAGCAGACATTCCTAAACCAACCATTAATTGTGTTTTATTAGCGGTATATCCCATAAAATTTCGATGTAATGTTTTTTCTTCTGTAGCGATATATAAATTATCTGTTTTTAAAGCAAAATGGTCCATCCCAATTTCTACATAACCCAATACGCCAAAAAGTTCTTTTCCTACTTCGTATAGTTCTCTTTTTTTATCATCTTTTGGTAAGTCATTTTCGTTAAAACCTCTTTGTCCAACTCCTTTTACCCATGGGACATGGGCATAACTGTAAAAGGAAATTCTGTCAGGCTTCAATGCTTTGGTTTTTACAATGGTTTCAATAATATTTTTTTCAGTTTGAAATGGTAATCCAAAAATTAAATCGTGACTTATTGATGTGTATCCGATTTCACGAGCCCAATTGGTAACGTTCGCCACGTTTTCAAAAGGTTGGATTCTATTTATAGCTTTTTGCACTTCTAAATTATAATCTTGTACTCCAAAACTTATACGTGTAAATCCTAAATTATATAAGGTTTGTAAATGTTTTTTTGTTGTATTATTTGGATGTCCTTCAAAACTGAATTCATAATCTTCGTGTCTAAGCGCTTTTTTAAATAAGCCCATTATTAAGAATTGTAATCTTTCTGCTGAAAAAAAGGTAGGAGTTCCTCCACCCAAATGGATCTCTTTTATCACAGGAAGTTCGTCCAATAAATCAACATATAAATCCCATTCTTTTAAAACAGTATTAATGTATTTTTTTTCTACTTCGTGACGTTTGGTAATGTGTTTATGACACGCACAAAACGTACAGATACTCTCGCAAAATGGCAAATGAATGTATAAACTAATCCCTTCAGAAGAATTACTTTCCTTAAAACTATCTTGAAAGGTTTTTAGCCATTTCTCTTTTGAAAAAGTAGCATTATCCCAATACGGAACAGTTGGATAACTTGTATAGCGAGGGCCTGGAATATTGTATTTTTGAACTAGTGATTTCATACTTGTTTTTTTAGTTTTTTTCCAATAAAATTTGTTGCAATTGTTGTGAATATCACAACACTAATAGAACTTAAAGGCATTAAAATTGCCGCAACAACAGGTTTTAATTGTCCTGTAACTGCGAAATACAAACCTATACCGTTATAAAGGAGTGATAATACAAAACAGTATTTTATAATTTTTATGGCCGATTTTGAAAGCTGTAAAAAAGTAGAGATATCTTTAAATTTTGAAGCATCTAAAATGGCATCACAAGCAGGAGAAAACACATTAACATTTTCCGATAAAGCGATTCCTACATCGCTTTTTGCAATTGCTCCAGCATCATTTAAACCATCACCAACCATTGCGACTATTTTATTTTTTTCTTGAAGATTTGTGATATATGTTAATTTGTCTTCCGGCTTTTGATTGAAAACCAAAGGAATGTTTTTGGATAGTTTATCTTGTAAAACTGATCTTTCGCCTTCATTATCCCCAGAAACTACAGCTAAATCATAGTTTTGATTTAAGATATTAAATACTTTATTAACCTCTTTTCGATAACTGTTTTTGATAATGAATTTTCCTCTATATCCACCATTAAAACTAACATGAACCGCAGTATCGAAACCACAGTCTTTTATTTGGCTGTTTACAAAAGAAGTTGCTCCAATTTTAATAATAGAATCATTAAAAACGGCTTTAATTCCTTTTCCTATAATTTCTTCAACTTTGATTAATTTTACAATTGAAACTTCTTCCAATGAAGCATATAAACTTCTACTTAATGGATGATTAGAAATCCTCAATACACTTTTTAAAACCTTTTTTTCTTCAATAGATAAATCTATTCCATTATAAGTAATTGTGTTTTCTTTATTGGTAGTTAAGGTTCCTGTTTTATCAAAAACAATACTATCTACTTTTGCCAACTGCTCTATTACTGTGCTGTTTTTTAAGTAGAATTTATGCTTGCCAAAAATCCTTAAAATATTACCTAAAGTAAATGGAGCCGCCAAAGCAATAGCGCAAGGACAAGCAATAATTAATACAGCTGTAAATACATTTAATGCTATTGATGGATTAACAAATAACCAAAATAGAGTAGCAGTGAAAGCAATTATCAATACGGCAATAGTAAAACGCTGACTGATGGCATCGGTTAAGGTTTTAAAAGTAGAGTTTTTACCTTTTTTAAAAACATCATTACTCCATAATTGCGTTAAATAACTTTGTTCAACGGTTTTTAAAACTTGCATTTCTAAAACTCCTGACAATTGTTTTCCTCCTGCAAATAATTTATCTCCCAATTTTTTTTCAACAGGCATAGCTTCACCAGTAACAAAACTATAATCTATTTGTGCGTTTCCACTAATTAAAATACCATCAACAGGTATTAATTCTTCATTTCTAATTAATAATTTATCCCCTTTTTTAACATCGTAAATTTGAATATTTTCTTCTTTTCCTTTCGATAAAATTTTAGTGACTGCAATTGGAAAATAAGATTTATAATCGCGTTCAAAAGATAAGTAATTATAAGTTTTTTGTTGAAAGAATTTTCCTAATAGAAGAAAGAAAACCAATCCTGTTAAACTATCAAAAAAACCACTTCCTAAATCAAAAATAATTTCTATAGTACTTCTTAAAAACAATACAGAAATTCCCAAAGCAATGGGTACATCTATATTTAACGTTTTGGTACGAATACCTTTGTACGCAGCTATAAAATAATCCTGTGAAGCATAAAGAACAACAGGCAATGAAAAAACTAGCATCATCCATCGAAAAGTAAATTTATATTTATCTAACCAAAACTCATTAACTTCAAAATATTCAGGGAAAGAGAGGAGCATTACATTTCCGAATGCAAAGCCAGCTAGACCTAATTTGTAAATTAAGCTTCGGTTAACTTGTTTTTTTTCAGTTTCGTAATCATTTAAAGAAATATAAGGTTCGTAACCAATTGAACATAAAAGAAGTATTATTTTTTTTAAAATTATGTCTTTTGAATGATATGATATTCTTACCATTTTCTTTGGAAAGTTTACTTGAGATGATGTTATATTATTCTGTAGTTTGTGAAGATTTTCAAGAATCCAAATACAAGAACTACAATGTATGTGCGGTATATACATTGTAATTACTTGTTGCCCCCCGGCGTCAAACTCTAATAATTTATCAACGATTTTTTGATTATCCAAAAAATCGTATTTCCCTTTTATTTCAGATGGTATAGCACCTGGGTTCTGCTCTAAATCGTAATAACTTGTTAAATCGTTTTCAGAAAATATTTCAAATACAGTTTTACAACCATTACAACAAAATATTTTTTCTTGAACTTTTATTATTGTGTTATTACAATCATTACCACAGTGATAACATTGCTTTTTCATTTTTACTCGTTTGCCTATTGCAAATATTTGGAATATTAACGGCTAAGAATATGATTTTTCTCATATTTTTCTTAATTTTGATTAACTCCTTAAATCAGAGTGCTATGGATAGTAAATGCGAACAATGTATGATTAGAGAACTAAATTCTCTAAAAGAATTAACTAAAGAAGAGTTAGTTCGTATATCTCATTGTAAAACAGTTAAAACTATAAAAAAAGGAGAAATTCTTTTTGATGAAGGGGAACATATTAATGGTGTCTTTTGCATAAAATCAGGTGTTTGCAAAGTATCTAAAATAAGTCAAAATGGACGAGAACAAATTGTTCATTTAACAAAAAAAGGAAATTTATTAGGTGAACGTAGTTTAATTAGTAATGAAACAGCAAATCTTAAAGCAACTGCTTTAAATGATATGGAGGTTTGTTTTATTCCAAGAAATGAGATTATAAAAGACCTAAAAGATAATAGTAATTTTAGCTTTGATTTTTTAAAGAGAATGGCTAATTCTTTAAAAAACACAGATAATGCGTTGGTAGATTTGGCTCAAAAATCGGTAAAACAACGAATGGCCATTACGTTACTTTATTTAGAAGATACTTTTGGCGTTAATGAGAATGGTGCCATAAACATTAGGCTTAGTAGAGATGATATTGCAGGTATTGTGGGTACTTCTATAGAAAGTACAATACGGTTATTATCTACATTTAATAAGAATGGTTACATTAAATTGCAAAATAAAAGTATCATTCTTTTAGACAAAAAATGTCTTAAAAATTTATCTGATAATATTTAAAAATTATTTAAAACAGGTGATGATTCGATTAGAGTTGTAAACTCCAGTGTAAACGCCTATGAAAACACATATTTCTGTCTTCTTTTAAAACATATTAATCTTCTTTTCAAAAAAGTATAACCTATAAAATAGGAAAAACCTTTTCTTAAATTATGATTTTTATCATAATTTTTCTTTTATGAACTCTTTAGTTTTGTTAAGGGTTAAGAAGGATAAAAAATGGATTTAAAAGAAGAGATAATAAAGCTTAAAAATAAAAAAAACGCAGTAATTTTAGCACATTATTATCAGCGTTCGGAAATACAAGAAATAGCGGATTATGTTGGAGATAGTTTAGGTTTGTCGCAAAAAGCAGCCGAAACAAAAGCTGATTTTATTGTATTTGCAGGTGTACATTTTATGGCAGAAACTGCTAAAATTTTGAACCCAACTAAAACGGTTATATTGCCCGATTTAGCAGCAGGTTGTTCATTAGCAGAATCCTGCCCTCCAGATTCTTTTGAAAAATTCATAAAACTACATCCAAACCATACCGTTATAACCTATGTAAATTGCAGTGCCGAAGTAAAAGCTCTTACCGATATTGTATGTACTTCTTCCAATGCACTTAAAATTGTAAACTCTATTCCTAAAGATATACCTATCATTTTTGCTCCAGATAAAAATTTAGGAAAGTATATTATCAAAGAAACAGGTCGAAATATGTTATTATGGGATGGTAGTTGTGCAGTGCACGAAGCTTTTTCTTTTGATAAACTAACCATTCTTCATAAAAAATATCCCGATTATAAGATTATTGCACATCCAGAATCAGAGGAAAATATTTTAAAAACAGCTACTTATGTAGGTTCTACTTCTGGTATGATTAATTACGTAAAAACACATTCCGAAGAAAAATTTATTGTAGCAACCGAAGCAGGTATTTTATATAAAATGCAGTTAGAAGTTCCAAACACCGAGTTAGTGCCTGCCCCTGCAATAGACGATAACACTTGTGCTTGTAGCGAATGTGCATATATGAAAGTAAATACAATGCAAAAATTATACGATTGTTTATTAAATGAAAGTCCTCAAATTGATGTACGAAAAGATATTAGGGAAAAAGCATTATTACCAATTAAACGCATGTTAAAATTATCAAAATAACATGATTAATACAGATTATTTAGTTATTGGTTCCGGTTTAGCAGGATTAACATTTGCAATTAAAATTGCAGAAAAATTCTCTAGTAAAACAATTACGATTGTCACCAAAAAAAATGAAGATGAATCTAATACAAAGTACGCACAAGGTGGTGTTGCTGTAGTATTAGATAAAGAAGAAGACTCGTTTAAAAAACACATTAAAGATACTTTAATTGCAGGCGATGGCTTATGCGATAAAGAAGTAGTGAAAATGGTAATTAAAGAAGGGCCTCAACGGTTTAAAGAACTTATTCGTTGGGGGGCTAATTTTGATCTGGATGCTGGAGGGAATTATGATTTAGGTAGAGAAGGAGGGCATTCTGAATGTCGTGTGGTACATTATAAAGATATTACTGGGCATGAAGTAGAACGAACCTTATTACGGCGCGTACATCAATTAAAAAATGTTACTCTTTTAACACATCACTTTGCTATTGATTTAATTACTGAACAACATTTTAAATTACAAAAAACAAATGATTTATCTTGTTATGGAGCTTATGTCTTGAATGAAAAAACAAATGGAATAGTCACTATAAATGCAAAAAACACGCTATTAGCATCGGGTGGTATTGGCAGTGTTTACGGACATACTACGAACCCTGTAATCGCCACAGGAGATGGTATTGCTATGGCATATAGAGCGAAGGCTGTTATTAAAGATATGGAGTTTGTTCAGTTTCATCCAACGGTAATGTATACGCCAGAAGGTGGGTCTTCTTTTTTAATTTCTGAGGCTATTAGAGGTTTCGGAGCTTATTTACGAGACAAAAAAGGGAATCGTTTTATGCTTGATTATGATGATAGAGCAGAGCTTGCTTCCCGCGATGTTGTTTCTCAATGTATTGATAAAGAATTAAAAAAGACAGGTGATGCACATGTGTATTTAGATTGTACTCATTTAAATATTGAAAGTTTTATAAAACACTTTCCTACTATTTATGATAAATGTAAAAGCTTAAATATTAATGTAAGTAAAGACTGGATTCCTGTTGTACCTGCTTCTCATTATTTGTGTGGCGGAATAAAGGTTGATGCAAATGGAAAAACTTCTATTCATAATTTATTTGCTTGTGGAGAATGCTCAAGAACTGGTTTACACGGTGCAAATAGATTAGCTTCAAATTCTTTATTAGAAGCATTAGTTTTTGCCGATAATATTTATAAATACCTTTCTGAACAAGAGAGTTATTTTATCCCTTCAAAAATAATAGATTGGGATGATAAAGGAATTCAAATAAATGAAGAACATATATTAATTAAACATAATTTAAAGCAACTACAAGCATTAATGAGCGATTATGTTGGTATTGTAAGAAGTAATGAGCGACTGAAAAAAACTAATATTAAACTTAAAGTTATTTATGCAGAGGTAGAAGAGCTTTACAGAACATCCAAAGTAAACACCGCTCTTTGTCAGTTAAGAAATATGATTAATGTCGCATATTTAATAGTTCAACAATCTTTAAAAAGAAAAGATAATAAAGGTGGTTATTTTAATATTGATAATATTTAGATAAATATTATCAATTGACCTTAAATTAAATAACTAACAAAAAAGTAATGAATTTTAGAATGATTAATTGATAGAACATAAAAATAATATAAAATGAATGACAAATTAGTAGAAGAATTTAAAATAAATCAAAATCCTTATTTTCAGTTAGGAGAGTCTATTTATATGGGGATGGCTAGGGTAAAAGGTAAAACTGTAGTAATATCTGTAGGTTATAAAATAGATTACACCATAAGAAAAGGAAAAGAAAACGCTGAATTATTAGGTTGTACTCTTTTAAGAATAAACAAAGTTAAAATAGGTGAATTAGAAGCGTTTGAGAAATTTAATCTAACCAATAAATAAACCCATAGAACCTGTTTTAAGAATTTTCGGCATCACAATTATTGTTCAAATTCAATAAAAGTAGAGTGAAAATAGATTTAAAAAAGAGCTAAAAACTATTTTTTAGGTCTTTTTATTTTTAAATCAACAAACATTTCTCGCTAAACAAGCAATCTTATAATATCTTTCTCCTGCGAGGCCATTTTAGTGTTTCGCACAAATTTTACAGCTCCTGCAACATGAAAATCTATACCTTCTTTATTTACGCCTTGTCGCAATGCGACATTCCAAACGAAGTGATATGGGTTACCTTTTTGAAATCTTGCTACCGTAACTGTCCAATAATAGGGATAATATTTGTCTCCTTTTTTATTAACGATTTCGTTACAACTTGACATTTTATTAATGGCTGGTTTATTTAAGTTTTCTTTTTATGAACCAGGTGTATACATGTAATCAACAATACCCTGTAATTCTTTTACATTAGGCAATCTACAATCTGAATATCTTCCGAACACTTAATTTTGGGCAGAAACTATTGTGTTTTTCCATTCTAAACCTTTTTGCTATCCTTTTACTTAAGTATTTACATAAAGCATCACGTACTGGAATTAAATGCTTTTCTATGAGTGTTCTTTTAGATATCTTAGAGAAGGAACCACATACTTTTTTCCAATAAAAAACGACAAAGAACGTATAAATATCTTTATCGCTTTTTGGCTTCTATTTTTCTCTAAATAAAAAATAATTAACTCAATTCTTTTTCTAAAGCAATTGCTTTAGGATGCAAAATATTGTTTTCTAAGTGAATGTGTTGATGTAAATCTTGTTCAAATTCCTCTAATTTAGCATATAATGCTCTAAAAGTATTACAAGCTTCAGGAGGGGGTGTATAATTGTTTGTTAACACCGCTATTTTTTTAAAAACATCACCTGCGTTTTCATGCTCAACTTCCATCATTTTTAAAGGGTTTTTAACTGTGTGGAAAGGTGGGGTGTTTTTTGTTATCCCTTCTTTTTTGGCTTGAACTAATTGCTTTATGTAAGGAAATAGTAATTCTTCTTCTTTCCCTAAATGACTAATTAATTCGTTAGCAACTTCATGATATAATTTATTAACTTCACCTACTTCCACATAATGATGTCCATGTACTTTTGTTACTTTATTAGCGTATTCAGATAGTATAGATAAATTTTCTTTTACATAAGTATGATGATTTTTTTCTATATGATTAATTAAAACATCTAAATCCCATTGATCATAATTTTTATTCAAATCTTTTACCACATCTACTTCCGAAAGTTCTTTTTCTAAAACCTTTTGATCTACGTTGTATTTAATACAAACTTTTTTAATGGTTATTGAACCACCACAACAAAAATCTATTTTGTGTTTTTTAAAAACATGTGCCGTTTTTATATTTTCGGTAACATAATCTGCAACCGTTTTTTCTTTATTTTCTATCATAATATATTTAATTATTAGTTATTATTTGTGAAATAGAGTAGGTTTTACAGTAAGCATTACCCATCCCCAATTATTAGTATTTCCATCGGTATTTCCTTTTAAAAACTCTATTCCTTCTGAAACAAATAAATGAGAGTACCCTGCTTTTAACGAAACGTATTTTTGAAGTTTATGAGAATATACAATATCTAATTCGTTCCCTAATAGTTTGTTTGTAAATTCTGCAGCCGCTGAAAAGTTGTGAAGAGCAAAATGCAAATTTGATTTTTCATGAAGCTTGAAATTTACTTTTGCATGAATATCTAATAAGCCAATATTGTTTGCGTGATTTCCTACAAAGAAATAGTCCATAAAACCATTAAATTTATGATTAGTACCATAAAGAGGTGTAAAAGCATTATTATTTCCATTAGTTATAGTCCCATTATCATTACCCCTTTGTAATTCAATACCTAAATTAAGTTTTGTTTTATTAGACATTTGATAGTCTGCTTCCAAACCTAATAAAAAAGCATTCAGCTTATTATCTAAAATATCATTACCAAATTGATAGTACAGATTTCCTGTTAGATCAAATTTTTCTTTGTTGTATTTTAAATGATACCCCAAAGTTTGACTATATCTCGTTTCATTATTATCAGTATTAGTATCATCAATAAATTGTAATCCGTTGTTTAAGAATAAAAAGCTTCCTGAAAAATATTCCCAATCTTTATGTAGCCATAAATACTGAAAACTTTTATAAGTGTTTGTGTTTAGGGTAGTTTCTGTTAATGCTTCTTCATCCTGATTAAATGCTACACCTATATCTAATTTAAAGTTATCTTTTTTAAACTTTAATATAGCTACATCATGACTTCTTCCTTGTTGAGCCCAATTAACGTTTCCAAAAAATCTACTATCATCATATATAATTTCTTGTCTACCAACTTTTAAAAAGGTATGATCACTTAGCCCGATTTTAGCCCAAGATTCATGCAACGAAAATCCGTTGTTATCGGTATTATTTAATTGAGCTACATCTCCCCAAACACGAATGTCTTGTATGCTTAGATAAAAATCTAATTTTTCTATTTTAAAACTTGTATTTAATCTGGTACGTTGAGATACAAATGCAGCTGGATCTATATTCTCTGGAAAAAGTGTTTTATAACCATGCCTATATTCAAACCTTGGTCGTAGTTCAGCATTAACTTTTAGTTGAGCATAGCTAAAAGTACTTACAAATAAAAAAAGAATTGCAACATTTATATTTAATTTCATAAATCTATTATTAATGTTAATCGTAACAAAGTTGAGATTATCTTTATTACTAAAACATGACCTAAGTCATATAAACGTATTGTTTTTTAATAATTAAATTTTTTTTGACAAAAAGACACATCTTTATATTATTCCTTTTAAATCAATCACTTGTTGTTTTCTCATTTATCAGGAATAATTATAAAAAAGTAAATCAATAAAAGTTAATGTTTTGTTTTAAAAATTTGATGATGATTTTTGGTAAATTTTCATTTAAAATTTAGCTAACCGTTTATATAAAATCATAAGTGATTCATTTTTCTAATACTCTCTAAAGTAATTTAGTTCTGTTCGCTGCATGCGCAAGTAGGGCAGTTTTTACGACATTCATAAAGAGGTATTCTACTATTCAATATATCAGAAAATCCGCCATTTACGGTAAATACCTTTGTCAAACCATTTTTCTGTAAAATTGAAGCAGCAATTAAAGAATGATAACCCTTGGTATCATAAATAAAATAAGTACTATTTTTATCTAAATCACTTAATTTGTCATTTATGGTAATTAATGGGATATTTAAGGCATTTTTAACATGATTAATAGTATAATCATTGGTTTCTCTAACATCTATAAACAACCCCTTAGATAAAAGGGAGTTCTCGCTGGAATTTAAAGTATTAATAAAGGTTGTTTCATAACTATTGAATAACAAAAAATCCATTCCCTCATTTAAATAACCTAATATGTTCTCGTAACCAATTTTAATTAACTGCGCTGCAACCTCTTCTTCTTTTCCCAAAGGACATATCTAAATAATATTTTGATTTATATTTTTTATCAATGAATGTACTATGGATATAAAATCACCATCGAAACCAATAAAAACAGAACTTTTTAAATGATTTTTTTTAAATTCTAAAGCACTTCTAAAATCTAAAATTAAAACATCTTCATTTTCATTAGCAATATGATTTTTTACGTCACTTGCCGATAATGAATTTAATTTATTTTTAATAAGAACTTTTCTGTTTGTATTCATTGTTTAATTATTTAGTCCAAAGTAACAGCTATTACTAAAATTAAAAAATGACAAAAATCATATTTTTACGAATAGAATACATCTTTCTTAGCAGTTTGTTTAATAAAACGTCCTTGACGTAAGTGTATAGGTTGTAAATAACTGTAAGTCATTTTTTTTATTACGGAGTTTTATTTGCTTAAAATTAGGTTGTAATAGATTATTACTTCAATGAATTTTCAAGTTTACTTGAGTCTTTAATATTAAAAACCAGTAAGTATTATAAAATAATTTTTAAATAAATAGAGAACCATAAAATGTTATACGATATATACAAAATCTTAGAAGAAGGTTTTAAAATGCCTCTTTCATATTTTACAAACCCAGGAAAAAGAACTTATTTTTTATATTTATTTACTTCTATAGTTTTAGCTTTTTATGTTTTTAAAAGACAAAATAAAAAAACTGAATTTATATCTTATCTGTTGCCTAAAAAAATGTGGTTTGGTAACTCCGCTTTTGTAGATTATTATTTAGTTTTTTTAAATAGTTTTGTGAAAATTATTTGCATAGCTCCATTTCTTATATATGGTTTATATATATCATTTTATACCAATGAATTTTTACTACGTCAATTTGGATATCCAAAAATAGCTTTAAGTAATACACAAATTTTACTGTTATACACTTTTACACTTACGCTTTTAAATGATTTTTTTAGTTATTTGGTTCATTTGGCAATGCATAAAATCAAATTCTTTTGGGAGTTTCATAAAATTCATCATTCAGCTACCTATTTAACGCCTATTACTCAATATAGAATTCATCCGTTAGAGTTGCTCATAAACAACGCTAAAAGTATTATTATTTTTGGACTCACTACAGGTGTTTTTGATTTTCTATCTGAAAACACAATTCATAAAGTTCTTTTTTTAGGAGCCAATGCTTTTGGTTTTTTATTTTTAGCCTTTGGCTCTAACCTCAGGCATTCTCATATTAAATTAACTTACTTCAATTGGTTAGAATATATATTTATAAGTCCATTTCAACATCAAATTCATCATAGTAATAAAATGAGCTGTTTTGATAAAAATCTCGGTACTAAACTGGCTATTTGGGATTGGCTATTTGGCACCTTGTTGCGTTCTAATCAAGTTGACGATTTAAATTTTGGATTAGGAGAGGAGGACGAAAATTATGATAATGTAATTAAAAACTTATACAAACCATTTGTTAATGTATCTAAGCAATTATTTAAACGATAATAGGCTTTCTTAAATTTCATATAAAATAATAAAAAACGTCCTTTTAAGTTTTTAATAAAAGCACTTAGAGGGAGGTTTGATTTTAAATTAATTTTGTTGAAATAATTTTTACAGGACATGCTTTTTCGGCCTGTTTACAGTTTTCAATAATAGAATTGTCTGCGGATTTTAAGGTAAAAAAACCTTTTTTTTCTAAAGCATGTAATAATACTGTTTTACCGTCCTTTTTAGACATTCTAAAATGCTCAGGAGCCATTTCTTCGCAATAATTGCAACCAATACATTTGTTGCGTTGTAAAGTAACAATCACCATTAATTTTGCACTATTTTATATAGTTTGTCTGATGCACGTACTTTAAATTTGGTTGGAATAGTACAAGAATCTCCTTTTTGAGCTATTTCTAATTGTTCGTCATTTACTAACATTTCGGTAAGTTCAAATTCTTCCACGCCTGTTCTGGGCCCTGTTATTAATAGAGTATCACCTAATTTTATATCATATGCTTCGATCTTGAACTCTGCAATACTTGGTTTTGGAAAAAAGTGAACCCCTTTACCTATATATAGTTTTTTTTGCGTTGCTTTAGAACCAGAAACATCACTCCATTCTCCTAATTTTTGACCCAAATAATATCCACTCCAAAAACCACGATTATAGACCGTTTTAAGCTCTTCCATCCAAAGTGCTACCTTATCTTTAGAGTACGTATTATCTTCAATAGCATCTATAGCCTCTCGATATATTTTTATGACTTTTGCAACATATTCTGGAGCGCGACCACGTCCTTCTATCTTCAATACTTTAGCACCAGCATCAACAATCTGATCTAAGAAATTAAGGGTACATAAATCTCGGGGAGACATAATATATTCATTATCCAACTCCATTTCTATCCCCGTTTCCTGATCGACAACACTGTACTTTTTTCTACAGTTTTGTTTACAAGCACCTCTATTTGCAGAAGAATTAAAAGAATGTAAACTCATATAGCATTTTCCTGAAACAGCCATACATAATGCACCGTGACCAAAAATTTCAATTTCTATCAACTTACCTGAAGGGCCTTTAATTTGTTCTTTTTCAATTTGCTCACAAATTTGTTTCACTTGTCGTAAACTTAACTCACGACTCATTACCATTGTATCCGCAAAAAAAGCATAAAACTTTACCGTTTCTATATTGGTAATGTTTATTTGAGTAGAGATATGAATCTCCATATCAATCTGCCTGGCATAAGCAACTACCGCTTGATCCATTGCAATAACCGCTGTTATACCGGCTAGTTTTGCTGCGTCTAAAAGATTTTTTATAACCGATAAATCGTGGTCATAAATAATGGTGTTTAGAGTAAGATAAGTTCTTACATTACTTTTATTACAGCGTTTAATAATTTCAGATAAATCATCCATCGTAAAATTAATACTCGCACGTGCACGCATATTTAGTTGGTCTACACCAAAATAAACAGAGTCTGCTCCGTTATCTATTGCCGCTTGTAGAGATTCAAAATTTCCTGCAGGGGCCATCAATTCCATCATATTAATATATTTATTAAAAACAAAGGCATATTATTTATTTTACCTATTATTCATTTCACAGAAAAACACAACCTCAGGGCAAGCATCAGGGAATTAAATACTCAGCTATCATCCTGTGATTAAATTCGTTATTTGTTTTTATATCTCAATTCACCTAATTCAATTCCTATAGCCGTTTTGGCAAGAATTGTAAAAACAAAAGCTCCTAAAGCCCAAATACCAATAGTTACTCCAACTTCAATTCCAGTAGGTAAGTATTCAGCTATTTTTCCATATGGACCAGGAATAAATCCAGGAACAATTAAACCAAAACCTTTTTCAATCCAAATAGCAACAAATAATAGGACACAACAGAAGTATAATACCTTTAGATTGTTTCTGAACTTACCAAACGTAAGTATAATTGTAGCGATTACGTTCATTGGAATAGCAGTCCATATCCAAGGAATTAAAGCATCTTTTCCGTGCAATCCAAAAAACAAGTAAAAAGCACTCTCACTATGATGAGTAGGGGCATAAAATTCCTTAAATAATTCTGACACCAACATTATCAGGTTTATTTGTGCCGCTACTGTCACAATTAATGCAATTTTTTTGATCGTTTTATCAGGTATATTAAATGTTGTAAAAGAACGTATAATTGCTAAAACTAAAATAATAAGAGCAGGACCAGCTGCAAATGCTGAAGCTAAAAAGCGAGGACCTAATAAAGCATTATTCCAAAAAGGACGCGCTTGAAGCCCTTGATATAAGAAAGCGGTTACAAGGTGAATTCCAACAGCCCAAAAAACAGATAACACAGCTCCTGGAACATATACTTTTTTCTTAGCTTCTTTATTTTGATAATGTTGAAAAAGTATATAAAACGGGATACTTATATTTATGAAAAGATAACCATTTAACACAATTACATCCCAAGTAAGCATAGAGTTCGGGAAATTAAAAACACCTATTCCAGGAATCATATGCCATAAAACAGATGGCCCACCCATATCTGCAACAACAAAAGCTAAGCACATAATTAAGGCGGATACAGCTAATCCTTCACCAATTAAAACGGCTTGTTTAAAATCAATATCTTTAAGAACATAAGTAGGCATAACTAACATAACTGCCGCAGCTGCAACCCCCACTAAAAAGGTAAAGTTAGAAATGTAAAGGCCCCAGCTAACGCGATCAGACATTCCTGTTACACTCAATCCTTTTTCTAATTGAATAGAATAGCAATACATTCCTATAATCATCACCAAGGTTAAAAATCCCATCCAAATATGATACTTTTTAGTTCCTTTAGTAATGGTATCTAAACTATCAATTACAAGGCTTTTTAATACATTTAATTGTTTCATTATATCTTGTTTTAAATAAACTAAAAGGCTTTTGAACCTTTTAAAGTGGTGTTGATTTATAGATTTTTATAAATCTTTTAATCCATAAAATACCAGAACTTAGGCTCCGTACCCAAATCCTCTTTAAGTCTAAAAACTTTTTTATTTTCTAACACCCATCTAATAGTACTACTCGGGTCTAATAGATTTCCGAAAATTCTTGCACCGGTTGGACAGGCTTCAACACAAGCAGGGTTTTGTCCTTGACGAGAACGCTGAATACAGAAAGTACATTTTTCCATAACACCTTTTTTACGCATTCTGTTTCCTAAATAATGTTGATTTTTATTTATTTCTTCTTCTGGAACTTCTGGTTTTGTCCAGTTAAACCTTCTACCGTCATATGGACAAGCAGCCATACAATAACGGCAACCTACACACCAATCATAATCGACAACCACAATACCATCATCTTCTCTCCAAGTTGCTTTTACAGGGCAAACTTCAACACAAGGTGGATTATCACAATGGAAACACTGTGTTCCCATATAAAAATGTCCTTCCGCAGGAACCTCATGATAATAATTGTCATCAGCAGTATTAAAATTAAAGCCTTCTCCATCTTTCATTTCATGAATACGGATGTATTGCTTTTGAGATTTTCTATCTTGGTTATTTTCTTCCACACAAGCGCTTACACAATTCATATAACCTTGGCATTTTGATATGTTAAAAGCATATCCAAAAAGTACATCTTCTTCAGCATTTTTAGAAGACATACTAATGTTTTTGCCTGTTCTTAACTCATATGAGCGCATTAATCTATTTACCGTTTTTTCTTTTTCTTCATCGGTCATTAATTTATAATTCCCTTTAAACTGTTCTTCCCAATCTATTTGAGCTTTTTCTTTACCTTCATCACTCTTTATGACACTGGTACAAGAACTTATAGCGCCAGCTCCAATTAGTAAACTGGCAGTTAGTTTTTTAAAGGCAGACCTTCTGTCCATACTAACATCAAAAACCTGATCAAAACCATCTTTTTCTCTTTCATCACCTATAGAAGCATCAACTGCGGAATCATAAAATTCTTGTTCACTGAGTTTTTTCTCTTTTTTACTATTACAGTTACCTTCAGAATTTCCACAACCACAAGTAGTGGCTGTTTTTTTATTTCGGTTAAGACCTAAATTTAATTTATACCATTTGTTTTTTTCGCTCATACCTACATTTTTAGTGCCCTAAACCATCATTACGTTCAATTCCTTTTTGTGTGTTAAACTGCACAGGCCATCTTTTTTCAAAACTTGGACTATGTGGATTATGACAGTTTACACAAGTTTTTGAAGCTCGTGGTGGTGTCCAGCCCGCAACTTTTTTTCCATGAGCACCACCTTTCCAATCATTAAATTGACTCGAATGACATTGAGAACAAAGTTTATAACTTAAATTGATATCGATTTTTTGATTTGTTAATGATTTTAGACTATTCATATCATTTTCATTATGACAAGTAGCACAATTCATAATATCACTATTGGCATGCTTTAAGGCGATGTTCCAATGTGCTTTTTTAAGATTAGCATTCTTCTTTTTTTCGAAAGGTTTACTATGACATTCTATACACTCATAGGACTTAATTTGCCCTTTACGCTCAGGAATTAAAAAAGTAAATTCTCCTTCTGTAATTTTAATAAGATCAGTACCTGTTAATAAATCTTCAGAGGTAAGCTTACCGTGATACGGTTTTTGTTCTGCTTTAATTTTATCAGTTACGGAATGGTACTCTCCTTCTTTTTTACAAGAGAAAAGCACCATTAAAAGCATTGTTAAAAAAAAATATTTTAAGTGTTTATCTTTCATTGAGATCATCGAATTTTCTTATAAATTTACTTGCATCAATTTGCTGTGTACTTCTGTTATTTTTAGGTAAATGACATTGCCTACAGTTTGTTCGCTGTGGATGAGATACTCGTATTTCTTTCGGAGCACTCGGTCCTGCATGGCAAGCAATACAATTTTCTCTTAATTGTAATTGATGAGGAATCATCGGAGGACTTCCTAGTAATGCATTATTAGTTCCTTTTCCTACTTTGGGAGCTTGTTTTTTATCGAAAGCAAATGCCTTGAAAGTTTCACGGGTGTTTTTAGTTACGTGACACTGACGACAATTAGACTTTTCAGCATGTGGTGTTACAGGAGCATAAGTATCAAATTTTTCTACAAAACCTCCATTTTCATGACATTTATTACACGTATTACCTCCTACGCTACGTTCATTTTTAATAGGATGCGGAATACTTGGTGGAGCCCCAGGATAGGCTCTGTTTGTATAATAATTAACTAACATACGCTGATAATTTTCATCGATAGGCATATTTGCATAATCAACTTTATCACTATTAAATCTTTTAAAAACAACACTTTCTGAAGGTATAAAACTACCTTTGGGTTTTTCTATCATAGGTATGTAGGCATCTTCTAAACCTTGTTCGTAACTATAATTCCAAACAATAATAAAGGCTATAAAAATGATTACAAAAAAAGATATAATTCCAAGTCGTTTTTTCATAAACTATGCTTTTTCCACTTTAACCGCACATTTCTTATAATCTGGTTCTTTTGAAATCGGGCAGAAGGCATCTAATGTTACATCATTTATTAACATATTCTCATCAAAAAATGGAACAAATACTTGTCCTTTTGTAGGTAAACCTCTTTCGTTAATAGAAGCAGGTAAAGTGCAAGAACCTCTGCGAGAAGTTACTTTTATCTTTTCTCCATTTCTAACTCCTAATTTTTTAGCATCATCTGGATGAAATTCCACATAAGCATTTGGAACTGCTTGATGTAATACAGGAATTCTACGTGTCATTGAACCTGTATGCCAGTGCTCTATAACACGACCTGTATTTAACCAAAAAGGATATTCTTGGTCTGGTTTTTCGGGAGCCTCCTCAAATGGTCTTTGCCATATTACAGCCTTTCCATCTTTTTTTCCATAAAAATGAAAACTCTCTCCATTGGTACAAGCAGGATCGTACTTGGCATTGAATCTCCACTGTGTAGATTTTCCATTTACATAAGGCCAAATAGCACCTGATTGTTTTTTTAGCACTTCTAACGGAGCCATATTATGTTTTTTTCCGGCATGAAATTTTCTATATTCATTATAGATTTCTTCAACATGATTTTCTTTACAATACGGAAATAAATCGCCATACCCCATGCGCCTTGCAACTTCTATGAACATCCATGCATCTTCGGTAGCTTCACCAGGAGCTTCAACCATTTTATCCCAATGTTGAGTTCTACGTTCTGAATTACCGTACATACCACTTTTTTCTATATGCCAAGCCGCCGGTAAGATAACATCAGCTACATCAGAAGTAGGAGTAGGGAACACGTCAGAAACCACTACAAAGCAAGATTCTTTTTGCATTGCCGGTCGGTAACGGCCAGTTTTAGGTAACGAAACCATTGGATTTGTTGCTTGTGTCCAAATAAATTTTATTTCACCTCTGTCAACCGCTCTAAACATTTCGGTTGCGTGGTAAGTAGGTTTAGCAGGAATACGGTCATAAGGAACTTTCCAAATTTTAGCAGCCATTTCTCTATCCTTTTTATTCATAACCACACCATGCGGTAGTTTATGCGTAAATGTACCTACCTCACGCGCAGTTCCGCAAGCAGAGGGCTGACCTGTAAGTGAAAAAGGACCATTACCTGGTTGAGAAATTTTCCCTGTTAATAAATGAATATTATATACCAAATTATTCATCCAAGTGCCTCTCGTGTGTTGATTCATACCCATACACCAATACGAAACCACTTTCGTATTTGGATTTCCATAAATAGCAGCTAGGTATTTAATGTCTTTTACGGACACTTTAGAGTATTTAGATACTTTTTCAGGACTATAATCCTTTAAAAACTCTTTATACTCATCAAAATTTATTTTTTCAGGAATATCTTTAAATTTATAGTTATCTTCTAATCCGTAACCCATGTTTGTAAGCCCTTTACTAAAGTTACAATGTTTTTTTACAAAAGATTTATTTACCCATCCGTTTTTAATAATTTCATAACATATTGCGTTGGCAACAGCTAAATCAGTTTGAGGTTCAAATAAAATAGATTTATCAGAAGCAGTGCTAGAACGTGTTGTTCTAGTGGCGAAGTCAATTATTTTAGCACCTCGTCTAGATTTTTGTTCTAACATTCTAGAGAATAATACAGGATGCATTTCTGCCATATTATTTCCCCAAGTAATAAAGTAATCAGCATGGTCTATATCTTCATAACAGCCCATTGGTTCATCTGCTCCAAAGGTTGTTAAAAAACCTGTAACCGCACTTGCCATGCACAAACGTGCATTACAATCAAGGTTATTTGTACCAATAGCTCCTTTCATTAATTTAGAAGCTATATATCCCTCAGGAATAGTAGATTGCCCCGAAGTAAACATAGCAACAGCGTCTTTTCCGTGCTCTTTGATCGTCCCCTTCATTTTATTAGCAACAATATCTAAAGCTTCATGCATAGGAGTTTTTACATAACGTCCATTTTTCTTAACTAAAGCATGTTGAAGTCTGTCTTTAGATTGAATACACATTATTTGATGGTATCCTTTAACACAAAGTAAGCCTCTATTTACCGAAGAATTAGGGTCACCTTTTACTGCAACCGCTTTACCATTTTCTGTTCCCACAAGAATACCGCAGCCTACACCACAAAAACGACAAGGTCCTTTTTTCCAATCTAAATTAGCGTCCTTAGGTATACCATCCTCCTGTTCTTTCGCAAAAAGGATTCCTGGAAACATAGTGGCTGCCGCAGTCATTGCTGATAACATTGCCATTTTTCTTATAAAATCCCTTCTACCACTTATAGATTTGTACATAAACTTATTTATTTAAGGGTGGATGTATTAAAACCAGATACTAAAGACAACATTTTAAGACTAAGAATACTTTCTATTTTTTCTTTTAGAATTTCATCTTCATTATCATCAGATGTATCTGTAACCAAGACAATTATATCCTCATTTTCAGCAGATGTTACCTGACATTGATTAAGCTTATTAAGTGCTTCTAATAGTTCTTGTTTTTTTCCTTTAACAGCGTGAGCCAGATAACTTTTAATTACCATTTTTTTCTAGTTTTTATATAATAATTAATAGAGTCTTTTTAAAATATTTTAAACTTAAAAAAAATATTGACTTATTAGATATAAAACAAATTTCAGTTTTTAATATTCGAAGAATTATGACTTTTGTCATATTTTAGATTTTTGCCTTAATCTCTATTAAGAATGAATAAATATTAGAAGTTTTTTAAATTTCAACGAAAAAAACCTTTTGCGTAGGAGGGAAGCATAATGTGTGTGGAATGGAAAAATTAAACGAAAAAGTGAGA